>Ga0265301_10001031_pt1 | contig 38016 bp, 63 predicted proteins | sample AusTroGonzalo_MG_2_FD_193488 | JGI IMG/M metagenome (GOLD analysis project Ga0265301, IMG submission 193488) | Bovine rumen microbial communities from tropical cattle in Woodstock, Queensland, Australia - Gonzalo_04 | ecosystem: Host-associated > Mammals > Digestive system > Stomach > Rumen ...
GGTAAGCGTAATACACAAGTCGCGCATATGAGGGGGTGGGTCAATGGCAGAAAAGAAGACAACCACACGACGGAAACCCGCTAAAACAGCGGCGAAAACACCCGTCAAAACAGCGAAAAAAACGCCGACAAAGAAAACTGTAAAAAAGGCAGCACCGAAAGAACCGAAAGATACAAAGATTTCCACGAAAAAAGCAAGAATAACAAGGGAGATCAACCGGCTCAAGAGGTTATTCGCCGATATCGATGATAACAAAAAGAAACTCGTAAGCGCAACGATCAAGGATGTGGCGTTCATGACTGTAGCAATGGAGGATCTTCGCGAAGAGATGATCGAGACCGGCCTGATCGAGGAATATAAAAACGGCCCGAATCAGTACGGAAAGAAAAAGAGTACCGCAAGCGAGAGTTACCTTCAATTCTCGAACAAACAAACAGCTGCGATGAAGATCCTTGTCGATGCTTTACCGAAAACGGAACCGAAAAAGCCGGACACAGATGATTTTGACGACTTTGTTTTCAACCGTGCTGAGGTATGAGACAACGGGTCGTTTACCCGGCAGATTATGATCCGATCACCGAATACTGGAACGATATCAAGTCCGGCAAGGAAATCGTTTCAGACAAAATTAAGCGATGGTACAAATACCAGGCCGGGAGGATCAAAAAGCCGGATGGCAAATATTTCTACTCAAACGCAAGAGCAAACCACATTATCGAGTTCGCGGAAAATTACTGCAGACTGTCAAAAGGCACAAATGCAGGACATCCGGTCAGACTCGAACTATGGGAAAAAGCACACCTTGCGGTTGTTTTCGGTTTTATAGATATAAACGGCAACCGGCAATATAGAGAATCAATCCTGATAGTCGGGAAAAAGAACGGGAAATCGCTCCTCGCCTCAATCGTTGGTTTGTACCTGCAGGTCGGAGACGGCGAGCCGGGTCCCGAAGTATATGCGGTAGCCACGAAGAAAGATCAGGCAAAAATCATATGGACAGAGTCAAAGAGAATGGTCCGAAAGTCGCCTGTCTTACTCAGGCGGATCAAACCTCTCGTGGCCGAGCTTTCTTCGGAATTGTTCAATGATGGAGTATTCAAACCGCTGGCCTCCGATTCTGATACACTTGACGGCTTGAACGTTCACGGCTGCCTCATGGATGAGATTCACCAGTGGAAGAACGGAAAAGCCCTGTTCAACATCATGGCTGATGGTACATCCGCGAGAGAACAGCCGCTTTTATATATTACCAGTACAGCCGGGACTATCAGAGAAGACATATACGACGACAAGTACGACGAAGCCGAGCGTGTCATCAACGGATTATTCGACAAAGACGGATACCATGATGAACACTTGGCTGTTTTCATATATGAGCTCGACCAGCGCAAAGAGTGGGTGGATCCCAAGTGCTGGAAGAAGGCAAATCCCGGACTCGGGACAATTAAAAAATATCAGACCCTGGCAGACAAGGTCGAGAAGGCGAAGGAAAATCCGAAGCTCGTCAAGAACCTTGTATGTAAAGAGTTCAATATCCGCGAGACAAGCGTCGAAGCATGGCTGACCTTCGAACAGCTCGACAATAAAGAGACATTCGATATTGAACAGCTTAAGCCTCGCTACGGAATCGGAGGCTGTGATCTCAGCTCGACGACCGACCTCACAAACGGGACAGTCATATTCCAGGTACCGGATGATGATCATATTTATGTTCTTCAGATGTACTGGCTCCCGGAAGATCTTCTTGAACAGAGGGTCAAAGAAGACAAGATCCCGTATGACCTATGGATGGAACAAGGACTCCTCCGGACCTGTCCGGGAAACAAAGTCCACTATCAGTACGTGGCGGAGTGGTTCGAAGAGGTTCAGAACGAACTTGATATATACATTTTCAAGGTCGGATACGACTCATGGAGCGCAACATACTTCGTAGAGGATATGAAGGGACGATTCGGAGCGACTGTTATGGTTCCGGTTATTCAGGGTAAGAAAACACTATCATCCCCGATGAAAAGTCTCGGAGCTGATATCTCGAAGAAAAGGATCGTCTACAACAACAATCCGATTCTCAAGTGGTGTATGGCCAACACGAATGTTGACGTTGACAAAAACGACAACATACAGCCGTCAAAAGGCAACCAAGCGACACGAAGGATCGACGGCCTTGCCGGACTCCTCGACGCCTATGTCATATACGAGAACAACCTCGAAGAGTACACATCATTGATATAAAGGTGGCAGATATGGGTTTATTTTCAAAGAATTCGCAGGAAAACGCAACCGAGACATCGATCTACAAAATGGTTGTAGACTGCGGGAACGGCTTTTACGCATGGAACGGCAAGCTGTACCGCTCGGAGCTCGTGAGGGCTTGCATAAAGCCAAAAACAAAGGCAATCGGTAAAGCAGTAGCAAAGCATATCCGGAAAACAACAGATTCGGAAGGCAATAGGAAAATCCTTATTAATCCTTCCGTGAATACGAGATTCATGCTCGAAGAGCCGAATGAGTTCATGACCGGCCAGATGCTCCAGGAAAAAGTCGCGAACCAACTCTCGCTAAACGGAAACGCATTCATTTTGATAATCCGCGACAACTTCGGCGTTCCGGTCGGGCTGTATCCGATCCCGGCAGCTTCTGTCGAAGCCAAATATGACGAAAACCATGAATTATACCTGAAGTTCTACTACCTGAACGGGAAACAGTCGGAATTTTACTACAGAGAGGTCATTCATATTCGTGATGACTTCTTTTTTAACGATATTTTCGGGGAAAATCCGACCGAAGGACTCCGCGAGACTATGGAAATGGTCGGAACGATCAATCAGGGTATGATCGCGGCCATCAAAAACAGCAATATTATCCGCTGGCTGTTGAAGTTTACCGCCTCAATGAGAGATGAAGATCTGAAGGTGAAGGCGAAGGATTTCGCGGAAAACTACCTGCAGATATCGAACAATTCAACAACGGTCGCAGCTGTAGACGCGAAAGCCGATGCGATCCAGGTCAAGAATGAGTCGTATGTTCCGAATGCTGCAAATATTCAGGCACAGGAAGAGAGGGTATATTCCTTCTTCAACACGAACAAGAAGATCATCCAGTCAGCATATAGCGAGGACGAGTGGATTTCATACTACGAGGCAGCCGTTGAACCGGTCCTTCAGCAGATGGCCGGAGAATACACACGCAAACTCTTCACAAGACGCGAGAGAGGCTGCGGAAACGAGATCATATTCGACTCCTCGAAACTGACATTCGCATCCATGAAGACGAAGCTCCAGCTCGGCGGACTGGTTGATCGCGGAATAATGTCACCGAATGAGGCCAGGGATGTCTTCAATCTTCCGCCGGTGGATGGCGGCGACGCTCTTCTCCTCAGAAAAGACACAGGACATCTGACCGAAGCTGAAGAAGAAAATGAATAATTGCACCAGTGCAACAAAGGAGGTAACAAATGCCAAACATAGAGATCAAAGGAACCATCGTCGCAAACGAGGACGCATGGATATATGACTGGTTCGGGATCGAATGTACATGCCCAAAGAAGATAAGAGAAGCTCTAGCTGAAAGTGATAAGCCCGTCACCGTGGAAATTAATTCCGGCGGTGGCGATCTTTTTGCCGGAAATGAGATCTACTACATGCTCAGTGAACGCAAGAATGTCACGGTCGACATCGTAGGTCTGTGCGCGAGCGCAGCTACAATCGCCGCTTGTGGCGGAGTTCACATCAGAGCAATTCCCGGAATGCAATACATGATCCATAACGTATCATGCGGCGCATACGGAGATTACAACGAGATGGATCATACATCAGACGTGCTGAAAAATGCAAATGTATCCGTCTCGAACATCTACCAGCAGAGGACAGGCATGTCCGAGAAGGAACTCCTCAAGCTTATGAATGAGGAGACCTGGATGGATGCAAAACGTGCGAAAGAGCTCAAATTCATCGATGAAATCATCGGAGAAAACAAGAAAAAGACGCTCAACAACGCATTTTGTCAGATCCTCTCCGACGAAGTGAAGGACAGGATCCGCAACACGGTTTCAAATCCTGAAGAACTGAGGGATTTTGAAATAAAACAGAAACAATTAACACTACTCAAACTCAAAGGAGGACTGAACAAATGAAGTTCAAAGATCATGCCGACTACATGGCACAGAGAAACGCTCTCCTGAACGAGGCCGAAACACTTCTTCAGGATGGCAACACGGAACAGTATGACGCAAAGGTTGCAGAGATCAACGCTCTCGACGCGGCATACGAGGAATTTGCGCAGAAGCAGGCCGATCTCGCAGCCATGCGCGGCGCAGTGAAGGCTCCCATCTCAACAAACGAGGTCAACAGAGTTGTTGATTCCATCATGGAACAGGACAACGATCTTGAGTACAGGAAAGCCTTCATGAACTATGTGCTGAAGGGCACACCCATCAAGATGTCAAACAGCCCCGAGACCACAACTACTGGTGATGTCGGTGCAGTTATTCCGACAACGATCGTTAACAAGATCGTAGAGAAGATCGAGAAGACCGGCAACATCCTCAACCTTGTAACACGTACATATTACAAGGGCGGCGTTGTAGTTCCTACGTCTTCAGCAAAACCTACCGCTGAATGGGTAGCTGAGCGCGGCACAACCGACACTCAGAAGAAGGCACTCGGATCAGTTACTTTTGCTTACAACAAGTTGAAAGTACAGGTTGCTGTTTCTCTTGAAGTGGATAACGTAACGCTTGAGATCTTCGAGCAGACCCTTATCCGTCAGGTATCAGAGGCTATGGCCAGAGCTCTTGACGCAGCCATCATCAATGGCCGTGGCACAACCACATATCATGAGCCTCTCGGAATACTTGCTGAGACTCCTGCAAGCGGACAGGCTATCGAAGTAAACGAGAGCACAGCCCTCGCATATAGCGATCTTATCGCAATGGAAGCAGCTCTTCCTGAAGGATATGATGACGCTATCTACGTAATGAACAAGAAGACCTTCGTGAGCCAGGTGCTCGGAATGGTTGACACAACGAAGCAGCCAATCGCAAGGGTTGACTCCGGCATAGACGGCAAGCCTGCATATACGCTCTTCGGCCGTCACGTAGAGTTCACATCACAGCTTCCTGCATACACAGCCGGCACGGTATCAGCTGACACTGTTATCGCGTTCCTGTTTAGGATGGAAGACTACATGCTGAACACAAACATGCAGCCTACGATCAGCAAATATACGGATCAGGATACTGACGACGAAGTAACGAAGTGCATCATGCTCGCTGACGGTAAAGTCGTAGACAAGAACAGCCTCGTCACGCTGACGGTAAAAAACGGCTGAACGCTGTAAGCCCGTCCACAGCTACGTTTGACAAAAATACCGAAGCAGCGGGATATGCGAACGTAGTGCTTACAGCGACGAGTGGAGTCGGCGCAACGGTCAGCAAGCTGTATCTTGGCGAGACTGAGGTTCCGAAGGGCTCAGGCGGTGCAAACTGGTCTGTATCGGATGGAACGATCACGATCAAGAAGAACTATTTGTCAAACCTTGATGACGGCGACGCTGTATTTACCGTTAAATTCACAAAAGACAATGACGCGAATGTCACGATCACTGTTTCGGATTCGACGCCGCAGAACTCGATCAGCCCGGACACGGCAACATTCGACCTGAACACTTCAGGCGCGAACTATGACGATATCGAGCTGGAGGCTACCAGCTTATGTGATGCGTCAGTAAGCAAGCTGTTTATCGGAACGACCGAGATTGAAAAAGGCGAAAGTGATGCGAACTGGTCAGAGAGTGAAGGAACGATCGTCCTGAAGAAAGAATATCTTTCGACTCTTTCAACAGGTGATGCAACATTCACTTTCAAATTCACGGCAAGCAATGATGTCAACGTAACGGTCACAGTAGAGGATACAACGTGAGGAGATGAGCGGTTATGATGAAACTTTTACAGCAGGTCAAAACTGCAATGAGGATAAGTCACGACCAGCTCGACGTAGCGTTCGAATCGGATATTCAGACGGCAGCCCTCGAGCTATATCGCTCGGGGGTTCAGCCGTATGTCACGGATCAGTCCGGGCAGATCGTTATCGTTGACGGAGAACGGCAGATAATAGACGACGAACTCATTCACAAAGCCATAGAACTGTACTGCAAGGCTCAAGCCGATTACAACGGCAAGGGAGAGCAGCTGCAGCAGGCTTTTCAGAAACTAAGTGATTCACTTGCATTGTGCGGGGATTACGTACTGGTAAAGTAATATGTTCAATTCAATCATCACTCTGATCAAGACGGTCCCAAACGGGACCGTCGATTCATATGGTGATCCGGCAGACGCAGTGATCGAGCGGGATCTGTTCTGCGCGATCCTGTCTATCGGACAGACGGAGTTTTACCAGGCTCAGACTATTGGCATTAAACCGCAGCTTAAAGCGGTTATTTCGGACTACCTCGATTATCACGACGAAGAGGAGGCTGTTGTTGACGGGATCCGTTACAAGGTGCTCCGCACTTACCGGGAGATGTCGAACGAGCTTGAAATAACCCTATATGGAGGTGTACGCCATGCCGATGCCTAAATCAGTCACTCGTCAGATCGGAGACAGCGGTCTCAAGATCATCGACAGCGTGGACAAATGCCAGTATACGATCAACGAACTCTGCAGAGCAGCTTTGAGGGATGTTGGTAAGTATGTAGTCATCACAACAAACAAGAAGGCTCAGAAGCTTCCCGGAATGTCGAAAAGCAAACGTGTCAGAGGCACAAAGCACGCTTTTCAATATTGGGTAAGGAAAAACGTCGGACTGTCTGACTGGCCGGATCTTCAGGTCGGAGCCAGGCATGACACATGGTACGGCGTCAACCAGGAACTCGGGACAAACCGCATGAAGAAAAAAGGCTTTCTTATGGCTGCAGTTTCCGAGAATATCCCGAATATCATCAAGATCGAATCACAATATCTCTCTGCTTTGAACGACGAAGCAGTAGCGCTCTCAAAGATCAACGAGAGCGAATACACGGGACAGGAGGATGATGATTTTGCGCTTACTTAAGGACGAACTCGAAGAGTATCTCGGGGCGTACTACATGGAAGCTCCTGAACACGCGAAATATCCGTATGCCGTGTTTGAATTGAACCGGTTATCGGAGAATGACGAACGTCAGGCGATCATCCTCGAGATCAATGTATGGGATAAACACAAGTATTATTCCCGGGCAGAAGAAATGATGGATACCATCGAAGGACTGCTTCACGGGACTTATGAACTATCAAACAGTGACATCTTTTATTGCTTTAACGGAGCGCGTCAGCCGGTCCCGGATGACGACAAGCAGATAAAGCGGATAAGAGAACAATTTGAACTTTACTATTACGAAAGGTAGGTACAAAAAATGAGAAAGTACAGCGGTTTTACAACCGAAACGGCAAAAAGCTTACTGCTTAATGCCGGTGCATTTTTCAAAAATTTCGATCCTGCAACAGATACTTATGACAGTGCGGTTGCAGCGGGCAAGCTGATCGGTGCCACAAAGGGCGGCGGAGAGTTCTCCGCAGTTCCGGAAGTTCGTCAAATTGAAGTCGACGGAGTGTCAGGACGCGCGAAGGGACTCGAAATCATCGATTCATGGGAAGTCTATCTGAAGGCAACCGTACTCGAGATCAAGAAGAACACCATTGCTAACGGCCTCGCCGCTTCAGCAGTTGATACGACCACATCAGACGACTACGACATCATCAAGGCCGGCCAGACACTCGAGCTGAGCGATTACATTGACAATGTTGCTTGGGTTGGAACACTTTCCGGATCCAATAAGCCTGTAATCATCGTAGTTAAGAATGCTGTCAATACCGACGGACTCACACTCACAGTAGAGGATAAGAACGAAGCTTCTATCCCGATGACATTCTACGGCCACTATGAGCAGGACGACCTTGAGAATCCTCCGTTCGAGATCTACTATCCGAAGGATACTGGCTTCTACGGAGTCAAGGTTACAACCAACGGACACGGCGACGCAGCTGCTACAGTCAACAGCGGAGCAACCGGAACAGTAGTAGGCCTTGCGGCTGAACCTCACACCGGTTACGAGTTCGACAAATGGACAGTCATCAAGGGCGGCGTGTCAATCGTCGATAACGAGTTCACGATCGGAACAGCAAATGTTGTGATCAGAGCGGACTTTGTAGCAACATCATAAAATAACATCAAGGAGGCAGAAAATGAGAAAAATCAAGACAAAGGACGTGTTCAAACTGGCACGTCTCATAAAAATATCAGGAACTAAAGAAGAGTTGACCGAGATCTTAGGGGCATCCAAATCACAGGATGCCTCAGAGATCGGATTAAAAGCTATCATGACCTTAATAACCGCGTGCGGCGAAGAAGAGACCGAGAAGGGAATATATGAGCTTCTCGCAGATATCGCCGAGAAGAAACCGACGGATATTGAGAACATGGAGCTCGAAGAGCTCTCGACGTTTCTGAAAGAAATATCTGAACAGAACAACTTATCAAATTTTTTCGATACGGCGGTCAAGTCAGCCTAGAGCTGTTTGATCTGCTGTATTCACGCTATGGCGCAGGCGCAAAGGATATTCTTGAACTCCCTTTTGAGGAGGGCATGGATATCCTTTTTGTTGCGCGCAGACAAAGCAATGAAGATCGTTTGTTCCTGAGGTGGTGCACTTCACTGGCCGAGATGTCGTTCGAAGAATACAAGGAAAAAGTCGGCTGGTACAACCTCATCAGAAAAGAACAGACGAAACAGGTAAATCCCCATGAAAACGAACAAACGGAAGAAGAAATTCTTGCCGGTGTGAAAAATATATTAGGTTAACGCTTATGGAAATATTCAAGCTGTATGGCTCCGTCTTAATTGATACTGAAAAAGCTATGTCATCCATGCAAAAACTTGTTGGAGAAGCTGACAAATTCGGCTCAACTATCGGCAACAAGTTCAAGGATATCGGCAACAAATTGACAGGTATCGGAGACAAATTGACATCAGCCGGAGCGAAGATGACGGCAACTATCACCGTCCCTCTGGCCGCTATCGGGAAACAGGCTCTCGACACAGCAGGCGATGTCGATAAAACCATGCAGCTTGTCAAATCTACAATGGGAGCTACAACAGAACAGGCGAAGAAGCTAGATGAGGCTATAGAAAAAGCAGCCTCTAACTCTACTTTGAAGGTCGGCGACGCAGCGAATGCCATGCTCAATTTTGCAAGGCAGGGCTTCACAGCTGAAGAGGCGATCAACCTGCTCGAACCGGCAATGGCTCTCGCTGTCGGTACAGGAACAGATCTCGACACGGTATCATCCGGTCTTGGTAACACATTAAAAGCCTTTCAAATATCAGCAAAAGACTCGACAAAAGTCACTGATCTGTTGGCAAAAGCACAGGCATCAGCCAATACAACGACAAGCGGACTGCTTGACGCTATATCGATTGCAGGTCCGATCTTTAAGACTGCCGGATGGGATCTCGATGATCTGGCTACGGCCACAGGTATATTCGGAGATCACTCCATAGAAGCTTCGGAAGGCGCTAACGCGCTCAAAACAGGTATAGCGCGCCTGCTAGCTCCGACGGGCGATAAAGCCATAGGATGGATGAAAGATCTCGGCCTCATGACTGAAGATAATAAGAATCAGTTCATTAATGCCGATGGAACCGTCAAGGATTTCAGAACAACTCTCGAGATGTTGCAGGAAGCCTTCGGAAAACTGACCGATGCCGAAAGACTGCAGGCAGCGGAAGCTATCTTTGGAAAGATGCAGATGTCAAGATGGCTCGTACTTATCGAGGGAGGAGCTGAAGCATTCGACACGCTGAATCAGAAGATCATTGAGAACGCAGGCTACAGCCAGCAGCTGTCGGATGCTCTTATGAACGGACTGGGAGGAGCTATCGAGAGACTGAAAGCCTCATTTGATGTATTTCTGAAAAACGTCGGGGATTCGCTTGGAAGAGTGCTTGCGCCACTTATCAAATATATCACAGAACTACTCGACAAATTCAACTCACTCGACGAAAAAACGCAGGATCAGATTGTTAAGATCGGGCTCATAGTGGCCGCAGTAGGTCCGCTGCTCATGATTTTGGGTACGTTGTGCGGAGCTCTCGGAAATATTATCTCATTCGCAGGCACAATCATTAACCTGATCAGCGCCGTTCCGGGAAAGATCAGCGCGATCGTGGGAGCGCTGGGAAAAATCCCCGAAATACTTTCGACGATATGGTCAGTCATAACAAGTACATTCGGCGGAATAGTTGCGATTATAAGCGGCGCGATCATGGCAGTGAAAAACTTCATCGACATGTGGAAGAACGGCTGGGACATCATAAAAGCGATCCTGGAAGCTCTTGGCATAGCACTTGTGGCTGTAGGAGCGATCATTCTTGGCGCTCCGGCACTTATCACGGCAGTTATAGCAGCAATCGTATACGCTATCTCGCAGCTGGTCATTGTAATACATGACAACTGGGATGCAATCTGTCAATGGTTCTCGGAGGCGATCGAATCGATCAAGATGTGGTGGAACGATCTGGTTACTACCATGCAGATGAAATGGCAGGAATTCACAGACTGGTGCGCTACGACCTGGGAAGGCATCAAAACAGCCTTTATCGAGACGTGGACAGCGATCCAGGAGTTCTTCATAGAAATATGGACGGGAATATCCGAGTTTTTCGTTGAGATATGGACCGGGATCCATGACTTCTTTATTGAGGTATGGGAGAGTATCCGGGAGTTCTTTATGGAACTGTGGGATTCCTTTATCGAGAAGGTTCAGGAATGCATCGACGCGTTAATCGAGATAATCACAGGAATGTGGGACAGAGCGAAAGAATGGTTCGAAAGCGTAAAAGAAACCATCTCGGAGCTCATAGATGCCATAGTAGACTTTTTCAAGGATATGTGGGATCGCGCCTTGAAGTGGTTCGATGATGTCAAGTCCACAGTATCTGATTTTCTTCAGGCCGTACGTGACAAGATACAGGAAGGTATCGACTGGATCAGCGAGAAAGCCCGCGATTTTATTGAAAGAGCAAAGCGAGCCATAGAGGAATTTTTCGAACATATTGTCAAAAAAGTACAGGAATTCAAAGAGAAGATCACAAACGCGATCTCGGAGCTTTTTGAAAAAATAAAGTCAAAGATTGAAGAAACATTTGACTGGATAAAGAGCACTGTCAGAGATTTTTTCGAAAGAGCAAAACAGGCAGTCGAGGAATTCTTCGGCCATGTATTTGACAAGGTAAAAGAATTTAAAGACAAGGTCATTGATACGCTCCAGGAACTGTTCGACAAAGCGAAGCAGAAGTTCGAAGAAACGATCAAAATGATCCGTGATAAGATCGAGGAAATCGCCCAGACTGTCAAGGAAAAGATTGAGAATATCATAGAAACGGTCAAAAACTACCTTGAAATGATCCGAGACACGGCGAAACAGAAGATTGAAGAAATCTACGAGACGATCAAAGAAGGTATAGACAGGCTCATCGAGGGCATCGTCGAGTTTTGCCAGAAAATTATCGATAATATAGTCCAGCTTGCAGAAGACATCGCCACATCAGTAGGTGATTTTGTAGAGGGCATGGTCGACACGATACTCGGATTCGGTGATTCACTTTGGGAGGCCGGGAAAGAGCTTCTTGAGCAGTTCTGGGAAGGTCTGAAGAGCGTCTGGGAGGCTGTTGTCGCATGGGTCGAAGACAAGTTCGGTTCGATCGTCGGAAAAGTGCAGGATATAGTCGACAGAGTCAAATCGGCAGCTGACAGCGTGACCGGCGGCATGGTGAGTATGGTATCGAATGCGGTATCATCAGTCAGATCAACCTGGAGTTCCGTCACAGGATCTTCTTCGACAAAGAAGAGCAACAACACAAAGACGTCAAACAACAAAAGAGCTGTCAACGGCTATCATGCAGACGGACTCGATTATGTTCCGTTTGACGGATATATCGCCGGACTGCATAAGGGCGAGAGAGTCCTTACGGCTGAAGAAAACAAGGTATATTCCGGCGGTGATGTAGTGAAGGCAATAGACAACCTCACTTCATTAGTGGCCAAAGAGATGGCCATGCAGCAACAGATCCTGAACAACCTCAATTTTGAAGTTAACGGCAGGGAGTTCGCAAGGCTCGTGAAGGCGGTAGAGTAATATGCTTGAAACACTCAGATATGTTAACCATATAAACGAAGAGCTGAAATTCGGAACCGGCGGCGTGTTCGTTAATTACAACGAACTACATGATTACCTCTGGAAATACCAGGTCCGCGGCGACAAAATATCCTATCTGTATCGCGGAGTAGTCGAGAAGGTTGTTCCGGTGGTTATCGCCTGCCAGGATCCGGACAGAGGCATTCAAATTATTAATCAGCTGATGGAATACACGGAGCGGGATATTCTCGTTAAATCTCCGGGAAGGATTTACATCGGCGAATATTATCTTGACTGCTATGTGATTGGTTCTACTAAAGGTGATTATCTTGCAAAACGCGGATACTTAAGAGCAGAGCTTAGGGTACTGACCGATCAAGCTGCCTGGATAAAAGAAACAAAGTTCACATTCAGTAACTCTTCCGGAGGCGGTCAGGCCGGCGGGCAGGGCCTGGATTATAACTTTGACTATCCGATTGATTACATGAATCCGTATACCAGTAGAACGGTAAACAATACAGGTTTTGTCGGATCCGATTTCAGAATGGTCATATACGGACCATGCGAGAATCCTCATGTCGCAGTCGGTGAACATGCTTACGAAGTAGACTGCGGAGAGATAGCGGCTCATGAATATCTGACCATAGACAGTAAAAAGAAGACCATAATCCTGACACATGCAAACGGATCAAAAACAAACGTCTTTAAGTACCGATACAGGGACAGCTACATATTCGAGAAGATGCCGAGCGGTGAAACACAGGTAACATGGGACGGCAACATGATTTTCGATATAACCCTGTACGAAGAGAGAAGCGAGCCGAAGTGGACAGAGACGGTTCCGAGCTCTGCAGGAAATCAGGACTCACCGGGAGCAGGAAAGTATGTCGCGGGTCCGGGCATCGACATCACTGCAAACGTTATCTCTGTGAAGACATCAGTGCTTAACGAGATCAGCGATGCAACAGCTGCAATCGGAACACTTCGGAACCTGACTACAGACGATAAGTCAAACCTTGTCGGAGCAGTCAACGAAGTGAACGAACCGGGTATTTACGTAGACGAGGATGGATACTTATGTCAGAAAACTTGATATACGCGGATGAAAACCGGGAGGATGTCGGCGTCCTGATGGACTATCAGTTCGATCTGGCCTTCGGGACGTCGGAAAACGACTTCGAGCTTCAGGTATCCATAGATGATCATGTACTACAGGAAGACTACTGGATTTACATCGAGGGCACGGAGTACGGTGGCATTGTGGACGACATCGCAGTCAATACGGAGACAAAGACTGTCACGTACAAAGGCCGAACATTCCACGGGATCATCGCCAGTAAGATTGTGTGTCCGGATTCCGGTCAGGACTACTATATCATCACGAATAAAGATGCGAACGCAGCGCTCGCGACGCTGATAACCCGGCTCGGGCTGGGAGATCTGTTTGCAGCGTCAACCGACAGCTCCGGGATAACTATTACGAGGTATCAGTTTTATAGATATATCGACGGTTATGGAGGCATGCGTAAAATGCTCAACAAGTTCGGCGCGAAGCTGCATATGGAGTGGCACGAAGAACAGGTCATTCTGTCAGCTGTTCCGTATGTATCCTATGACGACGAAGAGCTTGACAGCGATCATGTTAATTTTGCGATCAATCAGGTTTTTAACCCGGTCAATCACATGATCTGTCTTGGGCGCGGAGAGCTCAAAGACAGAATGGTTGTTCATCTATACTGCGATGAAGACGGAGATATCTCTCAGACACAAACCTTCACAGGACTGGAAGAGAGATGTGAGGTACTTGATTATCCGAACGCGGAGAGCGAAGAGGAGCTTGTCACGGAAGGAGAATCAAGACTTAAAGCGGCATGGAACGCTTCTCTTGTAGATATAAGACTCGATGATGAATATACCTTCGATATCGGAGACGTGATCACGGTCTCGGAAATAGTGACAGGCGTGCACCTGACACGCTCGATCACGAAGAAGATCGTCACGATAGACAAAAATGTGTTCAGGTGTCAATACGAAGTAGGAGAACAATGATATGGCATTACACTTAATCACCGGATATGCGGGAGCCGAGCATGTTCAGGCAGCAGATCAAGGCTCATTCAACATAGCGGCATTCGGAAACGGTCAGTATGTTCTTGATCACGGTTACAAGTTCGCAGCTTCACTTCTTTCCGGGAACACCGTTCAGATCAAGGACGGAGATATGCTCATGCAGGGCCGTCACATCAGACTGGCAGCGGGCACGGTGGAAGAGCTGACCATAGACAACGGCACGCAGGGCATGCAGCGCAAGGATCTCATATGCGCGAGATATACGAAGAATAATTCAACCGGAGTCGAAGTAGCTGCTCTTGTAGTAGTCAAAGGAACGGAAGCCGCAAGCAATCCCTCGGATCCGACGATCAATGAAGGAAATATCACGGATGGAAGCGACCTGATCAATGATTTTCCGTTGTATAGAGTAACATTGAACGGACTCGAACCTACATTATCAGAACCACTGTTCGAGGTACACAAAAAGGTCGAGGATGCTCTTGAAGCACTGGACGATATTGATGAAGTGAAAGCGCAGCAGGCGAAGGATTTTATACTCTGCAACAAGCAGGCACTGACATTCTCCTCGAATATATGCACGATCCAGGACGCGAGGATAACAGCAGACTCTCTCGCAGATGTTTATTTCACATCAGCCTGTTTTACAGCAGCTCAGAAGGCATCTGTTTCGGTTGAAACATCTGCCGGAGCTGTTACGTTAACAGCGGCGAGGACTCCGGAAGCGACATTGACAGCAACTATAAAGATAAGGGTGATCTGATATGAGAGGAAAAACTAATATCGGGGACGGAATGTCCTTGAATGCGAATACAGTTAATAAAACAATCAAATCCGGACAGATTTCAGCCGGGGACTTTGTCGAATACTATTCAGATACTCCGTATATTGAACAATCGAGCGATATCGACTTCGTATTCCCTTTCGGTGATTATTCAATAGCACTTACCGGCGGCGTAATCACGGCATTCAAAAACGGAGAGGCTGTAGATTCATACGCGGACTACAACTGCCAATATATCGGGAAAGACGATAATGATAATTATATAGTATTTCATGACAATTCAGCAGGTATTCTGGGCGTGCTTGCCATAGACGATGACGAGTTCGAACTGGTGAATACATTGCAAACATCAGATACTACAGCCGCAAGGACATATATAACAATCGGCGGAGGAAAAGTATGCTATACAAAAAGACGTTATATAGATTCATCACACGATTATATTGATATAGGGGTTGCGAGTATATCGGCGGCCGGAGTGCTATCTGGTTTTAATCTTACATCAGTAACTGAAGATAGTTCACACAAAATGGCTTCATCAAATAGTTTCGGCTTCATCGGATACTCTAGCGGATTTCACTTTGTATATGCGGATTACGAGACCTCCAATTTTAAATATATCGCCCATATTGAAATAGGCTCAAATAATACGGCATCGATATCCTCATATACCAGTTTAGCAACACTATCTAAAAGGAGTCCGCGATTAATATATAAAAAAGGCAATATTGCTGTAATAACAAGTAGAGATAGTTCAAGCGGTTATCAGGGATATATACATATACTCAACTTCGTAACGGGTAACATCACGGACAAAACAATCGCTGATTATGGAGAAATATATTCCTTCATTAATGAAGGCAAATTCCTCGCATCCGGCAAAGGCATTTTTACAATTAGATACAGTAATGGCTCATACACAACTTATATAGTATACAAACTCAAACTGTATGAATTCAATGAGAACACATATGAAATTTCATTAATCGATGAAATAGTATTGAATGATAATTACAGCGGTTATCCGCAAAACTTTCCGTTTAATTGTTTCAGCCTGGCTATAGATAAAAATGTTGCCGGAATAGATAACAACAATATCTATGCTCAAATAAAGGGGATAATTACCGGGATGAATGGCAGCACGCACGCCCTTATTTATCAATGGTCAAAAAATCTCTATTTGTATGAAATTATTAACGGAAGTTTGCAGGAATTAACGGATCATGATTTCGTCAGACCATATCAGGCCGGCAACCCGATCGGAGTAGCGAAGATAAGCGGAAACACAAACGATGTTATCCCTGTATACATCCCTACACCGGCAGTATAAAAGGAGGTATCACATGAGCAAGATCACACGAGGCACTACGCCGTCAATTACATTCAAGATAACCTCCGATATTGATCTCACGACTCTGACCGAGATATGGCTCACGGTAGCAGATGAGCTCACCGACGCGGAGAAGACTTTTTATCTGTCAAAGAACGAGGTCGCGGTCGACAGCGAAACGAAGACAATATCCGCGACGCTCTCGCAGGAAGATACGCTGTCCTTCAAGTCAAAGACAGTACAGGTTCAGATCCGGGCAAAAGATAACAGTGATCTGACATATGCAACCGAGATCATATCCCTGTCGCTCTCACAGATCCTTAAAGGCGGGGTGATCGAATGATAAACACAGCTTGCGAGATGTCCTCTGCACTGACAGCCGATGGAATGATCATTCCGGGTAGCCTGACAGCCGGGAACGTAACTCTCGAAGGTGAATTCAACGCATCTACGGGCGACCAGCTCCCGAGCACACTGTCTGTCAGAGACAATGTCATTCAGGGAGGACTCTCACCGGGAGATATCCTCCTGGAAGGACAGTTCGATGTAAACCCGGACGGCCGGCTCCCGAATTACACGGGAGACTACACGGCCATCCCGAAGACATACGAACAGACGCTGGCCACAAAGAATAAATCCATGACAGGCGATGTTGTTATTGAAGAGATCCCATTTTCCGAAGTGAGCAATCCCTCGGGAGGGAACACGGTCAACATTGCTTACATTCCATAGGAGGTTAAAATGGCAAATAATCCATATGTAAACAAAGTCATATACGGGAGCGAAACGCTTATTGATCTGACCGGTGATGATGTTACAAGATCAGACGTACTGGCAGGCATCAAGTTTCATCTTCCGAGCGGAGAAGATACCGAAGGAACCTGTACCTACGATGCTGACACATCTGATGCGACGGCAACTGCCGCAGAGATCCTGGACACAAAGACAGCATATAAGAACGGATCAAGGCTTGTCGGCTCTATGCCGAACCGCGGAGCAGTAACTCTGGAAATCGACAATCTGTCAAGCAAGTCGATACAAAACGGATATCATGACGGATCCGGAACCGCCGCGATCAAATCGTCAGAAGCGGCGAAGATCATTCCGGGAAACATCAAGGACGGGATTCAGATCCTCGGAGTCACCGGATCCTACACCGGCGAAGGCGTAACGGCGCAGACAAAGAGCGTAACACCTTATACCACGGCTCAGGAGATCCTTCCGGATCAAGGATATGACTATCTGGCCGAAGTTGATATTGCAGCGATCGCATACGTCGAAACAGACAACGCAGCCGGAGGCAAGACCGCGACGATCGGAACGGTAGCGCCATCATAAATGAAAAGAGGTAGAAAATGGCAAACAATCCATATGTAAACAAGGTTCAGTTCGGCAGTGATACGCTCATCGATCTGACAAGCGATACGGTCTCCCCTGAAAAAGTTCTTCAAGGGGAGACTTTTCATGATAGATCAGGGGCTCCACAGCAGGGCGCACTGATAACTCATAACGTCATAGATTCATTAGACAGTACAAGCTCGACGGATGCTTTATCTGCAGCAAAAGGGAAAGAACTGAACGATCAGTTCACAGCACTGGGACTATACGTCGATAGTGACGGATACCTATGTCAAACAATAAACAGCTAGGAGGAAATACAAATGGCAGCAAATGAAAGAATAATCACTGACGCTACGGCGCAGACAATAAGAAACGCAATCGATCAACTTACACTCGCCCTGGGAGGAGAACCGGAGGGCCCGCTGGCATCCTATGAGGCGAACGTGCTACCTGTAAGAAAAAAAGATATCACAAACGACTTTTTCAACGGAGATCTCAGGAGCGAGATCGCGGCAGGAAACTTCGCTCATGTTCGCCCGGGCGACTACATTATCGGACCGTCCTCCGGAACGACATACTATGTCGCGTGCTGTGACTGGATGTATGGCAAAGGCGACCAGACTAACGCAGCAGCTCAAGCAGGAGCATACGGAACACACCATCTCGGTTTGATGGTATATAAACATAACGGATCCACGAGAATGTGGTGCGGATATACTAATGCCGACAGAACGGCAAAAGTCTCCGCGAATGATAAAGGAGCTTGCCCCTGGAATGCAGCAGCCGATGTTGATCCGACCGACACCGAAGCTGCAGGACAGAACAACACAAATATTTCAAGGACATATAACGGCGCAAGCAAATCAGCGTATCTCGGCAGTTTTATCCGTGAAAGAATTGACGCAATCATCCTTGAAGAAGACTTCAAGGCGGATTTTGGCAGTGCCAATGTTCTGAAGTTCAGAAACTGGTTATCAAAGTCAATAAACACAAACGCGGTCAGCGGAGGATATACTGGATGGACCGGAGCGGCAAGTGGTAACGACTGGGTTGACAGGTATATAGATCTTCCGAGTGAAGTCGAGGTTTACGGAGCAAGGATAGTATCAAGTGCGCATTATGACGTAGGAGTTCAGTGCGAGCAACTTCCGCTTTTCAGGAACGCTGGAATATATGATTTCTTCCCGAGGATGCCGTTCTGGCTGAAAGCTGTCGCCGGCTCCACGGTTGCGTGCTTTCGGAGCGGCAACGGCTTTGCGGGCAGCGACAGCGCGGGCTATGCTTTTTGGGCGTGCCCGCTTGCTTGCATTAAATAAGTATCCGCGCCCTATATGGGTGCGGTGAGGGAAATTATGAGCAACTTACATGCATCGGAAGTAAGACCAACAAAAGACGATTACTTCGACAATTTCATAGATCTGAAGGCAAAAGTATTCACATACATAAGCCAGGATTTCGGACCTTCGAAAAGAACACTCTCAGATGGAAGTCGTAATGAACTGTACTGGGAGTATAAAAGGATCCGGAACAGGATCGACGATACGATGGCCGACGTACTGGTTTGTATCGTGCACGCGAGAACCATATGGATAACCAGTCTATACGATTACAACGAGCGGAGAAGATACATCAGTAAAGCAATCGGTGATTGCGAAATTGTTATTCAGGAGATACAGTTCGCGATAAGAACGCTCGATATCAAGACTTCGAAATATATAAATCTGATCAAAGATTTCGAGGTTCAGATTTCAAAGCTTCGAAACTGGAGGACATCGGATAATGCCATCAAAAACCGACTAATGAAGGGAAAATAGGGTCGCTTCTATATGTCGCCAGCTCCACGAATGCGTGCAATCGGAACAACAACGGCAATGCGAACAACAACAGCGCGAGCAATGCTAATTGGGCGTGCCCGATTACTTGAAAGATAGAGCCGGAAGCTAAGTGCGGAAGGCCTTTTATATCGATCAAGCAAGGAGAGGCGATCCTTCCGAAAGGTAAATTATTGATGAGGACACATCCTGTTACGACAGCCGATGTTATAAGTCGCATTGAGTTATGAGTTTATTAGATACCTGCTTTTCCGCTGAACATCTTCATGAATCATTCATGGAGATCAGAAAAAGCATTCATTTTAAGTACAATGTTCAAAATTATAGAATCAACGAATTACAGGAAATCCTGAAATTTCAAAGCGCATACGAGAACGGCGAGTTCGCATTTTCAAAAAGCCGGCCGTTCAGGATGCGTGAAAGAGGACACGAGAGGCTGATTCATCCGATCATTTTCCGGGATAGAGTTGTAATACATGCATTCTGCAAGTATGTATTGATCCCGAAGCTCTTGCCATATTTGATTTATGACAACTGTGCGAGCTTGGAAGGAAAAGGGATAGAAAAAGCACAGGATCGATTCAGAGTACATCTGAAGAAGTTTTTCTTCAAGAATAAGACAAATGAAGGTTATATCCTTCAGATAGATTGTCGGAAGTATTTCGATAATCTCAGGCATGACGTGATTATCGAGACAATGAGCGAAAAACTCACAGAAGAAGAACTCAATTTCTTGAAACTGATTCTCAAAGAGAACGAGATCGATGTCTCCGGGATGACAGACCAGGAGGCGGACAGATGCATGAACGGATTATTTGATTCGCTGGACTACGCCTCTAAATATTATCCTCAATCCGGCGAGAGAATGTTGCCGAAATCAATCGGCATAGGAAGCGAAGCTTCACAGACAATCGGACTGTATTACCTACGGAGAATCGATAATTACATCAAAATCGTAAAAGGATTCAAATACTATGCGCGTTACATGGATGATTCATATGTAATCCATAAAGATAAGCAGGTCCTGAAGGAATTACTCGAGGAATTGAAGATTCTATATAAAGAGATCGGTCTCGAAGTGAACGAGAAGAAAACGCAGATATTCAGAATTGACAGACCTGTCACATTCCTTAAAACGATCTATATCCTGACTGACACCGGTAAGGTTATCATGCGCAAGCATAAGGATACATTTCACCGGGAGAGGATAAAACTGAAGAAGCTTAAGAAAAAGGCAGAAGCAGGCGAGATCACCTACAAATCGATAGAAGAGCAGTACAGAAGCTGGAGAGGTACGATCATGCGAAAAAGAAAAGGAACGAAGAAATTAATGTATAAAAACCAAAAACAGATCGCATCGATGGATAAGCTCTATAATGAGCTTTTTATTTTGCCATTTATACGAGGTGAGAGACCATGATCTTCCAGACACTAGCAGAAAAGCAGGCGCAGATCATCGAAGAGATGGGAAAACTCTGCAGACAGCTCATTGATGAACTTTCACAATACAAAAACATCGACGAAGAAGAACAAAGATTAAAGGAATTGGAGGGGAACGCCATTGAATACAATAATCCTTGAAGTCAGCGAAAATATAACAATAGCACTTATCACGGGAGCTGTAGGTATTCTGACATCACTAATCGGAGCGATCGGAGCGTTTCAAATATCGGCAAAAAAAGACCGCGATAAACAACGGGAAGATCTCAAGGCCGAGCTCATCAAATACCATGAGAAGAACCGGGAGGAAATCAAAAAGATTCAGGAAGGTGATTTGAAAGAAATTCGAGAAGATGTTACATCGATGGGAGCCAACTTGCAACAGAAAATAGCTATCATCGAAATGGAATTAGGCCATACACGAAATGATATAACTACTTTATCTGCACGGGTAGAAAAGCACAACAACGTCATCGAACGCACATACCGGCTAGAGGAAACAGATAAGCTGCTCGACGAAAAAATCAAGGTAGCAAATCATCGTATAGACGATCTGGAGAAAAAGGCATGAAAAAAATAAATACACTCGACAAGGTGCTGATCATTTTGGCATCTTTTTTGTTTCTCTTTATTACATCGACCGTGATCATATACACGGTCAAGGGCTGGCGGTATGACACGCTCATAACTTGTGTAATGGGCGGTGGAGGCGCCGAAGTATTAGCGACGGCAATCATACAGATAGCGAAATACAAGCACAAAGACAAGGAGGTAGAAGATGGATCCGAAAACATTATCAACGATAACTGAGCTCACGATTACACTGATAGTTCTGATTGTGAGCGCCTATGTAGTGCCTTGGCTGAAGACCAAGATTAAATCAGACAAGCTTGAACAGGTCGAGAAAGTATGCCAGAAAGCCGTGAGAGCGGCAGAACAGTTATACGCTCCCGCTGAGTGGTCAGAGAAAAAGACATATGTCCGGGAACTGGTCGTTAATTACGCAGCGAAACATAACATTGATCTGAATATGGTCGAGATAGACGCGATCATCGAAGGAGTTGTCAACTACGTAAAGCATAACAAGATCGGAGGACAGGCAGATGCATAGCAGGCAGGCGATACTTGATGTCATGAGGTCATGGGTCGGATGTCACGAAGGCGACGCGACTCATAAACATATTATTGATACATACAATTCCCATAAGCCTCTCGCTGTGGGCTATAAAGTGAAATACACGGACGACTGGTGCGCGACTACCGTGTCAGCAGCTGCCATTGAGTGTGGATATACGGATATTATCCCGACGGAATGCGGCTGCGAGAGAATGGTCAAGCTCGCCATCAAAATAGGAATATGGGTCGAGGATGACAGCTACGTTCCTATGCCGGCAGACATCATCATGTACGACTGGGATGATTCCGGCAAGGGTGACAATAGAGGCTGGTCAGACCATACCGGATACGTCGAAGAAGTTAAGGACGGATTTATTACCGCGATCGAAGGAAATAAAAGCGACGGAGTAAACCGCCGCAGGATCCCTCTGAATGGCAAATATATCAGAGGCTTCATAGCTCCGAAGTATGACGATGTTCCTGCTTCGCAGCCGGTACAAACACCGCCGCCCGTACAGAGCGCAGTTAAGAAATATGTATACGGAATAGATCTATCCGAAAATCAGACAGCTGTAGATTTCTCAAAGGTTAAGAATGCCGGGTATGAATTTGTAATCTTAAGATCAATCAAAAGAAACGGTACAACGGATCCCAAGTTCAGCCAGTATCTCACAAATGCCAAGAAGGCCGGGCTCAATGTCGAAGGAGTATACAAACTCAGTTATGCTATGAATCCGCCGGAAGCATTCAATGAAGCCGTAAAGGTAGTCCAGCTCCTGAACAGTTCGAACTGCAGGGATGTCACGATATGGCTCGATCTCGAAAACTACGGCGGACAGCAGGTACTCGGCAAGGTGGCCATCGAAGCAATCGCAAGAGGTTTTCTCGATTATTGCGAAGCTTCCGGCTTCAAAGTCGGGATCTACTGCAACCTCGACTGGTGGAACAACCACATCAGTGATTATCTTAAAAAGAAATACAGATTCTGGATTGCCAGATATGGAAAGAACACTGGAAAGTTGGACGAAGCATATCGTCCAAACATTCCGATGGAGATGTGGCAGTTCACATCTCACGGACAGGTGGACGGAGTGAAAGCTCTTCCGAAGAACTACGTAGATATCAACGTTAAATGCTGATAGCTGCTTTTACATTTTTATTCTCTCTCATGGGCCGTTTGCAATAGCAGGCGGCCCGATTTTTTAAAACAGTGTGCGGTATCGAATGCGGTACAGAGCGCGCAAAGCCGCATTATTGCGCTGTTTATGTTTGCCTTTTAATCAGGTTGTCGGGGGTTCGAATCCCCCGTGTCTCATGTAGCGAAAAGCCTTGATTTTACAGCGATTCAAGGCTTTTTGTTTTTCTCGTTCGCCGTTTATTTTTATACATTTTCGTACATTTTCGTACATATTGATGCGGGATTAGATGCGGGATTTTTTCTCCTGAGCCGCGTTATATGCCTCAATCAATTTCCCTGCCGTTTCAATATCCTTCATATCGACATGAGTATATATATCCGCTGTGATGGATATATTCGCATGTCCCATGAGCCGTTGAGCCGTCCTGACGTCAATCCCGGCGCGACAGAGATCCGTGCAGTAGGTGTGGCGAAGGCAATAAGGGACAAAATCATCCGCCAGGGGCAGAGGAGGGACGAGAGCGTTCCGATAGATCTTACACCCCATTGAAATATTCATATCCCTCTTTAAATGCGCACAGAGGCGGTTATATGAGCTCTCAGAGTGTTTATTACCACTGCGGTTCACACAGACAGGCTCAAACGGCTTGGTTCGCTTTATGACCTCATATACATCGAGCGGGATCGGAACGAACCTGTCAGAGTTCTTTGTTTTGGTTCCCCGGATGTGCAGCAGGCGGTTGCTGTGATCGATATCCCGACCGATCAGATTGACAGCTTCTTCAGGTCTGCATCCGCATTTCAAAATGATAATGAATAACAGATACGTAGGATCCTTCGCATACACCTCAAGAAGATGCTTGCGCTCGTGCTCTGTGATGCTCCGCCGGGATCCTTTCGTATATTCCGGAAGCGATAACCGCACAGCCGGGCTGAATTGTATCAGTCGGTTTTCAACAGCAGTCTGAAAAAGGAAGGACAGCTCCTGCTTCAGCTTGATCAGATGAGAGTACGACATCCCTGCACAGTCATTAAGAATGTTCTGGCATTCAACGGCCCGGACGTCTATGAGAGACTTCTTCCCGATCCGGGGCGATATATACTTCTTATACCGGTTCTTTATATCCTGCAATCCTTGGATATTTGATTTGTACGTATCGAAAGCTTCATCAGCCCACATGTCAACTGTGGTATGCTTGTTGTAAACAATAACGCTGTCCTGTAGTTGCTTCTTTTTGAGAGCTTTTCGCTCATATAGTTCCTCCAGCGTATGAGCATATACTTCATAGCGTTTGCCACGATATGAAAATGAAGTTCTGTATTCGTAATTCATAACGCCTCCGAAATTTTACTATAAATTGCACCGGTGCAACTAATAACCGACTTGATCAGCGGCATATTCAGCTTCCTCTCGCGTATACTGATCTCCGTATTCGGAAGACAGCTGATCGATCAACCCCTCTCTTGAAAAAGATGTCAGATTCAAATAATCTTTCGCCGATTGCACCGCTTGCTCCTTCCAGTCAACCATACCGCGCTGTTCAAGATATGAAACTGCAAATTCTGCATCCTCTCTCGGAAATTTGTCGCCGTATTCAGAAGATAGCTGATCGATAAGTCCTTTCCGGGAGAACGATGTCAATCTCAAATAATCCTCCGCAGATCTCACAGCGTTCTTCTGACTCATAGTCATAGAGTCATCTTCAGAATCTGCTTCCGACTCCGATTCTTTCACTTCTTTTACAGGATTCGAGGCAGCTTCTTCAGCCTGCGCATCCTCTTCAAGCGTCTCTTGAATTATTTTTTCAAGTTCCTTATTTGCAAGGGTATTGTTGGAAGCAGCCGAATTCTGCGACTCACTCGCAGCGGATTCGTCATCCCCTACAACCCGGATCTCGGGAGTAGCTGACGCTTCGCGCTCATCCTTCGAGGATGATTTTTTACCACATCCGACTAAAATGGCACAAACAAAAATAATGAAAATAGTAATTACTTTTTTCATGATAGCCTCCCATTCCATATATTCTGCAGGTTCATTAATCGTCTGATTCACCATACATATATCCGATGGATTTTCCGTAATATTTAGACAGCTGATAAAGCGTCTCAATATGAGGCAAGGCTTTATCAGGCTGCTCCCACGAGGCGACGGTCGTGGGATTAGAGCCGATCTCCTCCGCAAGTTTAGCTTGAGACAATCCTTTTTCTTTGCGACATTCAATTAACCTTTTCCTGATGACTTCTCTTATTTCATAATCTTTCATATTCATGGTCGATTCTCCTTTACACATTGATTATACTACATTTTTCGGAGAATGTACGAAAAAAATGTAGTAAAAATATAAAAATGTATTGACATACGAAAAAATCGTAGTAGAATAAGGAACATGAACTACGAGAATATCGTAGTAGAAAGGAGCGAACATATGGAAGTGGGAAAAAGGATAGGTCAATATCTTCGAGAGAGAGGCATCAAGCAGGCGTTCCTTGTATCTGCAACCGGGATGACTGCTTGCGCAGTATCAGATATATGTAGCGGAGCACGCAAAACCATAGACGTTGTCGAATATTGGAAAATATGCAAAGCGTTAGCTGTTCCTCTCGAAACATTCCTAGAAGAAGCAGCGTAATTTTCGGGAGAATCGACCATAAAGGAGAAGTTTTCATGAAATCAGCATGGTACACATCAAGAAATACAGTAGGCGGCGAATCACTATTCATCGCCATGAGGGACAAGGACATCAACCAGATCAGACATTCGGGCAATGTCGAAACCTACGGGAACTATGAAACTGACAGGGCAAAAGTTGAAGCGATTGTTCGCAAGCTCAACAGCGGCGAGATAATTCCGGAGGGAGAAGAATGAAGATCCGGACCGAAAAGAAAACTTACACCAACATCGCAACCAAAGCGAAGACAAAGCAGGCGATATGTGATCAGCTTTGCAGGACTATCCAGATGACTGAAGCCGGCGATGATCTCGAAGCCCTTCGTTATGATCCGGACAACGAAATAGTTCACGCTGATTTTGCCAACAACTACGATCTTAGACTGATCAATGTAGCCTATGACAGCGGATGGGCCATGATCAAGGATATTGTCAACAATATACACCTGTAGGAGCGGAAATGACAGCGCGAGACATAGAAAACGACATGAAGAAGTCAGTCGGCGGAGCTTCATTCATAACTCCCGGGAAACTGGCTCAATACCTGGGAGACAAAAACCCATCGCGGGTGCGGGAGAAGTATTTATCAGATTTGTCCAGGATCGAGGGCACGAACAAATATTTTATTCCGGAAGTAGCACGACAGATATATTACGCAATAAGTGGCAGATAGAAGACGGGGCGCGGCAACCATAACAATACTTTTTGTAACCCCTTATTAAAGTAAAAAAACTCCCCTCATAAGTGAAATGATTGCGAAACCGGCCGCGCCCTATCTTGTATAGGAGAACTTATGACACCCGAAGGCAAATTCATTTATTCAGTCGATTTTGACGGCACGCTCTCAAACGGCAAGTGGCCGGAAACGGGAGAGCCGAACGTACAGCTGATCAATTATCTGATCCGCCAGCGACTGGATGGCAACAAGATCATACTGAACACGAACAGGACAGGAGAGCTGCTTGATTCCGCGGTAAGGTTCTGCAGGATATACGGCCTCGAGTTCGATTCGGTCAACGAAAATCTTCCGGAGATCGTCGATGCATACGGATCAGACTCCCGGAAGATCTCGGCAGATTTTTACATAGATGACCTGGCAATACACCCGCAGGATTACGACTGGGGATATCTGAACCTGCATAAAAGAAATCTGAAAAAGGGAGGAGGCATATATGAGGGATAAGGTATACAAGCTAGGGGTTATAGTAGCATTTCTCGGGATATCCGGGATTGCCGAAGCGATCACCGGACAAGGATCCGGAACAGCTTCACTGATATTTTTCATCACAGGACTGATTATGTGCACAATGGGATACACCAAAGGAGGAGAGTATGAAAACACTGAACATCTACGAAAAAGGCGATAGCGTTATGGTCAAGGGAATAGTTGCTGAAGCGATCATTGACGACAACGGAACGCACAAGTACAGGGTCAAGGATGATAAGTCGGGACTGATCTTCGGCACCTGGTACACCGGCGAAGAGCTCACGGCACAGACGACCGAAGAAAACTGAAAAAGCCCGCAACCGGGCTCTTAAACACTCGATCACAGATATTAAAGTTAGAGGGAATGAATGTACAAAGTAGACATATACCGGTTCCGTACCAGTACGGAATATGAGTATAAGTTTTGCGGAAACTACGGAGCCAAGGGAGAGAAGCGGCATAAGAAGCAGAAGAGAACGCCGGAGGATATCGAGAGACAGAATCAGTATCAGCGTACCAAAACAGTCAGACATTTGATCAAAGCCAACTTTACCGAGGGAGATTACTGGACAACCCTCACCTTCAAAGACAAGGATGGCCAAACGATCAAAGACATATCGAAGAAGGTATCAAAGTTTCTTGAAAATTTGAGGTACCAGTACAAGAAGGCTGATACACCGTGCAAGTACATCTATCGGATCGAGATCGGATCGAAGGGCGGGATCCATGTTCACATCATCCTGAAGAGGATCCCGGACCTTGACCGGCTCGTTGCGAGATACTGGCCACACGGCAAGACGATCAACGAGCTCCTCGATAACGGAACATATGAGCAGCTTGCCGATTACATTGTGAAGCCTCCGACGGATCAGCAGAAGAAGCTTCTGAAGACCTTCGACGAGGATCCGAAGAAATTGATCCGGTATTCCTGCTCCCGCAACCTTGACAGACCGGTCCCGGAAACAAAGACATACTCACAGCGCACAATGCGCCATGTATTCAATAGCGATCTTACACCCGAGAAGGGTTTTTACATAGACAAGAATTCAATAAGACGAGGAGTGAACGCATTCACAGGAATGGGCTATCTCTACTACCAGGAGATCAAGCTCAGCAGGGAAGAGACCGGTCCACCGGTCAGGATCTGCGAATGTCCGATCTGTCACCAGTTCACACTTGACTTCGTTCAATGCGATTGTCAACTCAAGAAAGGCAGAAAACGTGTACCACGTAAACATTTACGTTGAAACAACAATAAAAGCACCAAACAGGGCAGCAGGCCGCGCTATGTGGCTGATAGAGTTCATAAAAGAGAACAATCCGGCTGATCCTATTGTACGCAAAGGATTCGTTGAATTCGCGGAGACAACAGAGGATCAGATCACACTCACAGCCATGATTAATGCCTTGTCGAGACTTACAAAAAAATGCGAAATCAGCATTTATACAAAGGCTCGGGGCGTATTAGCTACTCTCGATACGCGTAGATTCGAGGGTTGGCAGGCTCAAAAGTGGATCAATTCCTCTCAAAACATGGTAAAAAATGCCGAATTGTGGGAAATCCTCACAGAATTGTTAAAGAATCATTCCTGGACCACCAGTGCAGCAGAGCACTCATTCAAGTCACTTATGGAAACGGAGCTTCGGACATGGCAAAGAGCATAATTCAGGCCAAGACAGGAAAGCTCGACAGGGAATGCTTCTTATGTCGGCTCAATACGACGGCGGAGCTTCCACACACCGGACTTGACAAACATCATTTCATGCATGGGACAGCAAACAGACGGCTTGCCGAAAAATGGGGACTTTGGGGCTATCTGTGCAAATTCCATCATCAAGATGGCCCGGAGGCAGTACATAAAAACGACGAAACAGACCTTTTTCTCAAACAAGTGGCACAGGGACGCTTTGAAAAACTATACAGCCACGAGAAATGGATGGAGGTATTCGGGAAGAATTATCTCGTCTTGTGAAAAAAGAGAAACCCTGTTGAATGGATAGAAACGACAAAATGAGATCATATCGGGGAAATGGGCGGGGAGGACTATGTTTCCTCAACTAATCTGAGACAGGAACAAAGAAGCTGCCTCCTGCGGTACCCGATTGATATAAAAAGCGCGCGAGGGTTGAGACACCCGCGAAAGCAAAAGAAGCTATAAACATACCTGAAATTGTATCACGACATACCAAAAGCCATAATGCCCGGGCAGGAAGGAGGCATATTGCGAGGAGGAGTATTGAAGGGAACCACAACACAGTTATTACTCGCCCTGACCGTCTTAACGGCGGCAAAAGGCGTAAACACATTCATGGATCATGAGGAACGCTGGTACAACCTCGACATGAGCAGGGTTGTTCAGACGGCGAAGAAGAACGGAATCCCGGGATCGTACAGCGTGAGATCAGACGGAGTGAAAACATATAACGGATTCGTAATATGCGCCGGAGCTCCGGAGCGATACGGCGAGATCATCGACACGTCGCTCGGAAAAGGACTGATCATCGACACCGGCAAATTTGTCGAAGAGGATCCTACCATGATCGATATAGCGACGAACTGGTAACAAGGAGGCAGAAAATGTTTGATAAGTTCGGAGAATTTGATTCATTTCATGAAATAAACAAAGCAGCCGAAGGACTGAAGGAAGAGGGAGACATCGAATCTCTCAAAGAGCTGGCCAAAGAGAACGGGATAGATCCTGAAGACGTAAATGATTATGTCGCCGGTAAAATGGCATACCTTGCAACCGATCTGACTGCAGCTGTAGGGAAGCTCGAAGTCGAAAAAGCTGATTACAAACACGATTTCATTTTTATCGACTGGTTCAATTACATCATGACGTGCGTAACAGATCCCAAAAACGAAAGAATAAGGACAGCTGTAAGACTCAAAGGGAAATCAATCAAAGGATGTTACGGATATATCCTGAAATGGTCTGCAAAGAACATGTTACCGGTAGATTCAGAGATCAAAAAGGCAGCAGGCTTCAACGGGACGGTAAAGATGGGAATTCCTGACATGAACACAGCGAAGGCCTTGATCAAAGAATACTATCTCGGAGGTAGATCATGAGCGCGATAGAAAATCCCGGAAATCTCAAAAAGCTCAACATCGATAACTGGGCAAAGAAACAGTATAAAACACACTACGTCTACTATCGGCGCAAGGGATCATATTCACATTGCCACTGCTCTGAATGCGGTTCAAAGTATGTACTTCGGGCCGTAGAGACCGGAGATCCTTTTCAGGATGCGGCAATGGATATCGAAAAGCCCGAAAGAGACAAAGCAACGAAGTGCAGAAGCTGCGGAGCAAAAGCAATATACAAACCCGCCGGGCATACCGCTCCGGAACGGTATTTCAACCGGATATGTTACGGACAGAAGATCGACGATGAACATTTCGTTTTCAGGATTTTCTACAGTTACCAAAAGATCAAAGCTGACTGTAAGACCTATTACCAGGTCGACGAAGAGAAGCGAATATTCCTTGAGAAGGGCAAGAAACCGACAAGATACAGCTGCAATCAGATTTACTTCTACAATGATTCGGTCGGAGAGAACTGGAATTATATCGTACATCCTCGTACATTCGCGAACATAAAAAACACAGGGATGTTCAAATACGTTCCGGTCGAGAAAGAGATCACAAGGCGGTTCCGCTCGAAGATGTGGGTCATGGACTACTACATAGCAGCCGCAAGATATCCGGACTTCGAGATGATTCTGAAGATGGGACTGACCGAATACGCGAACAGACTGGTTCAGGGATTCCCGACAAACATCAACCCGAGAGGGAAGACGATCGAGAACAGGTTAAGGATATACAAGTCACGGATCCCGGACATGATAAAGGCAAAAGGTGACGGCGAGAGCATATACAAGTTCCAGCTCGAGAGGAGACTCGGACAGCACTGGACGGATGAAGAGCTTGAGATATACAAAGTCCTGAAAAAAAACCACTACGATGACAAATGGACCGTCGCGCTGAAATACACAACCTTAACGAAACTGAAAAACTACATGATCAAACAGCGAATGTGGCCAAACCCTAAGAATACCTGGCAGACATCGAGCGACAAAAGGAACCTCCGGAACGAATATTACGATTATCTGACCATGAGGGCCGAACAGGGGTATGACATGACAAACGAGATCATCCTCTTCCCGAAGGACCTGCGAAGAAGGCACGATGAAATGGTTCTCGAGAGAGAAAAGCTCGAACTGGATAAGCGCAAGAAGGAAGTCCTCGAGAAGTATCCAAAGATCAAGTCGAAGTATCGGAGACTGTCAGAAAAGTATTCGGCAGCAGCGGGCGGATACATGATCAGACCGGCAAAGGATGCGGCTGAGATCGTAACAGAAGGAAGGATCCTTCATCATTGCGTCGGCGGTGATTGCTACTTAAGTAGTCACGACAAAGGAAACAGCTTCATCCTGTTCTTGAGACCAGTCAAAGAAAAGGACATACCGTTCATCACGGTCGAGATCAGAAGAGAGACGATCATCCAGTGGTACGGAGCTTATGACAAGAAGCCGAATCAGAAGCTCATAGATGCCTGGCTCAAAACCTACACGAAAGAGCTTAAGAAGCGCAAAGAGCCTGTAAAGACAAAGGCCAAAGACAAAGACAGGAGAACAGCATGACGGAAGTATACGGGAATTTCAAAAGCGGAGCCATTGAAAACTGTCCATTCTGTGGGAATCCGGCGGCGATCAAGAACACTTACGAAGAAATTCTTGATGCCACAATATCAACCGTCGTCTGTCCGAAATGCGGAGCGAGAGGCCCGTACAGAAGAACAGAAGGCTACATCAAGGAATACAGCACAGATTTAAGCATAGCGGAAATAGGCGCGATCATGGCGTGGAACAGGAGGGAACATGAACGACTTGAAGATATTCGATAGCCCGGAGTTTGGAGAAGTCAGAACGATGGAAATTGACGGGAAAGCGTATTTTGTAGCGAATGATGTAGCACGAGCGCTCGGATACGGCTATCCGAAAGATGCGATATCAAGACATTGTAAGGGGGCGATGACTCAACGCTACCTTACGAGGGGAGGAGTACAGGAAGTAAAAGTGATTCCCGAAGGAGATATCTATCGCCTGGTTATCAGATCAAACCTTGAAGGCGCGGAGCGTTTCGAAAGTTGGATATTCGATGAAGTTATTCCGTCGATACGTGAGACCGGAGGGTATCAACTTCCTCAGACATACGCAGAAGCCCTCAGAGCTCTGGCAGATAAAGCGGAACAGAATGAAAAACTCACAGCAAGGATCGAGACCATGAGACCGAAAGAGATATTCGCAGATGCAGTCGCGGCATCCAAGACCTCAATCTTGATCGGGGAACTGGCCAAGCTCATAACGCAGAACGGATACGAGATCGGACAGACAAGATTATTCACATGGCTGAGAGAACACGGCTATCTGATGAAGACGGGGACATCAAAGAACATGCCGATGCAACGGTACGTACAGCAGGGATTATTCGAGATCAAGGAAAGCAGCGTACAGAATCCGGACGGCTCGGTGAGGATCACCAAGACCACGAAGGTAACCGGCAAAGGACAGCAATATTTCATCAACAAGTTCCTGGGAGGGATAGCATGAAGAGAAGATACATAACAGCTGATGAAGCGATCGACCTGCTTCCGGAAAAAGAATACATACACACATTCTATAACATTCCACCCGTGCTCTGCGGCGCGGACTGGGATAAGCAGGAAATAATCGACAAGCTGAAAGCTGCTGACAAAATAGAGATCGCCGGAGAAACGGCGAGAAACATGGATCACGGCCTTGCAGTCTATAACAACGATACAAAAATGCAGTCAGAGATCCTATTCGTAGAAACCGATCCCGACAAGCTGAATGCATTCGATGTAGATAAGGCAGAAAGTGAGGTAAACAATGGCTGAAATTAACATTGAGAAAATGGCACAGAATGTTGTTCAAATAGTCATACAAGAATTAAGGGATAACGGAGTATTTGTCAGCAGGTGGATTCCGGTTAGTGAGAGGTTGCCCGAAGAAAATAAGACTGTGATAGCCTCCACAGAGTATGGAGTTTATCCTGAAACAAAGTATACAAAAGAATATGGTTGGGAATGGGCTTATGAATCTGGTGCAGACTATTGGAGAGAACTTGAATATGTAACGGCATGGATGCCACTACCAAAACGGTATGAGCCACAGAAAAGGAGCGATAAGGAATGAAAATAATATGGCGAAAAGTAAAGATCAAACTACTACAAGATTTGGATATATCCGGCAAAGTCCAAGCGAACAAAGGCGAAATAAGAGAAGCACAGATATTCGATGGTTATTGCTACATCGATTTTGGAGAGCTGGGAATAGCAAAAGCTCCGCTTGCAGATATGGCAGGAAACTTTGAAATCATAGAAGGAGGAACAGAATGAACGAAAATGACTATATAGCAGAATATGTGCGGGAAAAATACCCGACAATACTCGGCCTGGATTTTGCATTTTGGAAGTTTAAGCAATTTATGGTTCAGGCAGCAAGAGACATTATAAACGTATCCAGGCAGATACCGCCGGAAGAGATCAGAAAAGCAATGCAAGAAAGCGAGGTAGAAGAATGACACAGCCCAAATTGAAACCCTGTCCGTTCTGCGGCGAAACACCGTTGCTATATCTTCACATGGGATATTACAGAGTGGAATGTCAGAACAAGGAATGTCCCAGATTGACGGCAAGTGCAAATAAAAATGACATAGTAAACGCGTGGAATACAAGACTAAAGCCTAAAAAAGCAGACGAACCATGCGGGGAAGGAGAATAAACGATGAACGAAGTAACGGTAGAAAATGTCAAAACGTTCGAGGATCTTAAGAGCCAGCTTAATATCGAACTAAACAAAGCGGCGATCAGCTTCGTCCGGATCGGATATCTCCTAAAGACAGCCCGGGACACGGACATACTGAAAGACACGGAATATAACGACGTGAACGAGTTCGCTGCAAAGGAATTCGGACTCGACAAGAGCCAGGTTTCGAGATTTATGAGAATCAATGACAGATTCTCAATCAGCGGATATTCCGAGCAACTAAAGGTCGAATATGAGGGATACGGATCCGCGAAGCTCTCTCTCATGCTCACACTCCCGGATGAGATCAACGAAGAACTATCTCCGGAATATTCAAAAAGCGATATTCAGGCCATCAAAGAAGAGTACGAAGAAGAGCAAAAGATCACTCCGCTCGAGGTTATGGCTGAAGAGAGACCTGAAGACGAACCGGATGAATTCATAGCCCTGGTCACGAAGCAGCTGAACGATGAACATCCTGAATCGATCAATAATATTCACCGGGGCATAAATCTCGGCATAGATATCGATGAAGAAGACGTGAAGGATGCTTATATGCCGACCGGAGACTGTACATACAACATCCGCATCGCCGGACAAGGCCGGTTCATGGTGAACTGCAAGAGCGATCAGATCACGATCGTCAACATGAGGGATCCGGCAAACAAATCGACACTCTCCTGGCCGGAATTCACGAAAGCCACGCTTGAAGATGCAAAAACAAGAGACTTTTCAACAAAAAAAGATGTGGAGAAGCCGAAAGAAAAGCCGAAAAAGGTCGAGAAGTCGAAACCGAAGAAAGAAGCTCCTCCGAAGAAAGCCAGGGAAGAGGTCGAAAAGGTTGAGGGCGAAGTTGTGGAAGAGCAGGCATCAAGCTCACCTGAAGACGAAGAAGAGGTTGATGAAGGAAGCATAGATGATAAGCGATTCGATCAACAGATATTGCACATGCTCGGCAAGATCACTCTCGAAATTAAAGAAACTCCGAAAACAAACTGGGGCTGGGTAAAGGATCATCTTCAGGAAATAATCAGAGAGATCAATCTTCGGGCATGACAAGGAGGCAGCATGAAGATACATGAACTGAAGATAACGCCGGAATACTTCGAGGCGGTACGAACACGCAGGAAACAATTCGAGCTCCGGAAAGACGATCGAGGATATGAGGTCGGAGATCTTGTCAGACTGAAGGAATATGAAAACGGAGATTACACCGGTCGGGAGATCGGGCTCTACATCATAATATACATCCTTCGCAACTGTCCGGAATATGGACTACAAGAAGGTTACTGCATATTAGGATTTTAAGGAGGCAGAGAATGAACAGAAACAGAAACCTGAAGATTGATTTCCGGATCAACGGAAAGCACGATCATTACATCGAACCGAAACACGGAAAGACGATTTTGTTAAGAGCAACAAAATCGAAAAAAAGATATTCAAAGAAGACAGGAGGAGACAAATGAAAACAGCAACAGGGACATGTAAATTCTGTGGACAGACAGCGGCTATCGAAGTGCCGGAAAGCTTTACACAGGAGATGGTTGACGAAGAGGTAGTCAAATACTATTGCAAATGTTCGGAATCACAGGCATTCGCAAAACAGCAGGAAATGATCGCAAATGCAGAAGGAGCGATCAAAAGGCTGTTCGAGGATAAAGAAGAACTATCAGCGCTTAAGAACAGACTTCTCAGCCAAGTTGAAGGGATAGCCAGAGGCGAGATCAGCTCTGCAAAGTTCTCAAAAAACAGTTACACAGCCGAGATCAAGCCCGGAAAAGACAGTATCAAGGCAACCCTGAAGCACACGGAAGTCGATATGGTTGAATCATAAGGGAGGAGAACGCATGAACGACAAAACAAAGCGCGATTCTGAGACCGATACAAAAAAAGTTGACTGGACAGACGTTCCAACACCGGAACCGCTGACCGAACGCGAAAGAGAAGCAAGAATCTATGAACTGGCCAGGAAGCTGAGAGTCAAGATCTTGTGACGGAGGCAGGGAGTATGAATGCAAAGGAACTCACAAATGAAGAGCTCGCTCTCGCCCTTCGAACAATGAAGACAACAGGCATCAGCCCGGGCCGAACCGAAAAAGAATATCTCGAAGAAGCTGCAGACAGACTCGAGAATGTCGAGAAGCTGATCAGAGTTGCGAGAAGGCCGGGCAGATCCGGCGGCGATGTGATAAAGAGGATGTATTTTTCAGGAGGATGAATAATGAAAATAACAATAAAACTGGACACGGGGAGCGACATCGTGCCGATAAGACCAAGCACAAAGATGCTCATATGGACAGAGATACTGAGTGCCTTGAACAGAATCCAGTCGGCACTCGAGCTCCAACAAGAACCATCGAAAGAAGCACGGGCGACTCTTGAGACGGTAAAAGAGATCATCAAAGAACCTGTTGCACCGGTGCAACAGAAAAAGCCAAAGACCAAAAAGCAGGAATCAGAGAATATAAAGCCTGATCACGAGAAAAAATCACAAAAAAGTGAGATAAAATCACTCGATTCCGAAATCAAAAAGAAATGGACTCCGAAGCAAAAGGAGGACATCAAGGCGATCAAAGAAGCATACAAGAAACAAAAACAAGAGCAGGAGAAGCTCAAAGGCGGCGGAAAGAATAACAAGAGGGATGATATCGACAACAGTCTTATTGTCTACATGAGAGACGAACAGCATATGACGATCGCAGCCATCGCCAAAGAACTGAGATGCGCGCAGCAAACAGTTCTGAACAGATATAACCAGGAGAAAAGAGATCGGGCCGAGGGAGAGATATGACAGCAAAAGAATACTTGCAGCAGATTCACATGATCGATGTCAAGATCGGGCAGAGAATAACGCAGCTGGATCACATGAGACACAGAGTCAGCACGATCGGATCCTTCGATTACTCGAGAGACAGGGTACAGACATCCGCAACCTCCGGGAATAAACAGATCGAGGACCTGGTTGATTTCGAAAGATCTATAACAGCTATGATCAAGCATGAGCAGAAGGTAAAAGATAAGATCATCACCGAAATACAACAACTCAAGGATCCGCTGCACGTCGAGATCCTGTTCAGGCGGTATGTTGAGTGGACATCATTTGAGAAGATTGCGTGCGACATGGGATATGCGTATAATTATGTTTGTACATTGCATGGAGAAGCATTAAAGGAGTTTGATAGAGTGATAGGAGAAGCAGAATGGGAAGATTTAAACTTAAAGAAGAAGACTTTGAAACTGAATACAGAGTAAAACCCGAAATAGTAAAAATAGGTGATGAAGTTAATGATAACTACGGTGCAGATATTGGCGTAGTTACTGATAACGATATTCGAGCATTACAAGAAGGTAAGTGTTGTATTTTGATATAAACAGCGGCGAGTATTGCATTATTATACGCAAAGAAGCAACGGAAGAATAATTGCGTACTAGAAAAGTTACGTACTAATTTTTTTACAGATGATTCTATGTTCCGAATGCGACAAGGAATATGACACATATTCAAGTCAATTAATTAACTATTGTCCTAACTGTGGTGCAAAGATGGAATCATAACAAAGTTCTTAACTTTTCTTAAGATTTTTTTGAATTATTATATTATAGTGCTATTGGAGAGCTGTACGGAGAGATCCGTCCGGCTCTTCTGCATTTTCTGCCGAGCGCGGCCGGGCAACTGGCCGCTTAAGCAGAAGGAGGCAAGCATGGCGAAAGATTTCGCAAGATCGTTTTACAAGTCGAAAGCATGGCTCAAATGCAGGGATGCCTACATAAGGCAACGAATAGGCATAGATGGCGGCATGTGCGAGGAGTGCAAAGACAACCTCGGCTATATAGTGCATCACAAAGAGCCGCTGACAGAGCTCACGATAAACGATCCGGAAATCACGCTCAACACAGACAACCTCGAATACGTGTGCAAAAAGTGCCATGACAAATTTGACGGTCACGGCTTCAAGCACAATCACAAATTGAAACCGCTCGTTGAGTTCGACGCGACCGGGATGCCTGTGCGCATGCGCGCGCGTACGTAGGAGAGCGGAACGCTAGTCCCCCTTGGCGAAGGAAACGCTTTACTCCCGAGGGAC
>Ga0265301_10001032_pt1 | contig 38010 bp, 44 predicted proteins | sample AusTroGonzalo_MG_2_FD_193488 | JGI IMG/M metagenome (GOLD analysis project Ga0265301, IMG submission 193488) | Bovine rumen microbial communities from tropical cattle in Woodstock, Queensland, Australia - Gonzalo_04 | ecosystem: Host-associated > Mammals > Digestive system > Stomach > Rumen ...
GGGTCAGCTTATCTCCTTCCCGCGCGTGAACGCTTCATTCGTGCAGAAGGCAACTGGTGAGTTCAAGCCCGAAGCATCCTGGAGTCTCCAGTTTGCGGTGTCCTCGATGGATTTTGTCACCGATGCTGATGGTGTCGAGATTGAGCCGAAGAAGCTCCGCATTAAGGTCATTGTTCCTCAGTATGGTGGACGTGTTGACACGATGGAACTGTTCGCAACGAATCCGCGCGTTATTGATGCAATCACTTCCTATTGGGAGAATCAGAAGACCTACACAGCGAAGGGTCGTCTGAACTTCTGCACCACCACCACGGAAATTGTTGAAGAGATGGACTTCGGTGAGCCGGAAGTGCGTACTCGTACTACGACAGTCAGCGAGCTGGTTGTGACCAAGGGAACCCAGGCTCCGCTGGAAGAGGAAATGGCGTTTGCTCCTGCGGAACTCGCAGCCGCGCTGAAGGAGCATAAGGCTTATCTTGAGACTCTCAAGGACAAGACGAGCCAGAAGCCGCACACTACGCCCGCGCCCGTGGGTGGTAGCTCGCAGGAAGCATTTGACCTTGGCTTCTAAGGAGGTGCCTCATGCATCTTTGGGAAGTTGAGAAGAATGTTATCTCACGCGACTTGAAAGGGAAGTACGTATTACTTTATGGAAAGCCTAAAAGCGGCAAAACAACTGCCGCTTGCAGCTTCCCCGATGCGGTACTTCTTGCCTTTGAAAAAGGGTACAATGCAATTGGAAATGCATTTCCTTTTGATATAAATAAATGGAGCGATTTCAAGATGGCTCTGCGCGACCTTGAAGATCCTCGCTCTAAAGAAAGATTTAAGACTGTAGTTATTGATACCGTGTCGATCTGTTGGGAAATGTGCGAAAAATACATCTGCCAGCAGAATGGTGTGCAGAAGATCGGTGACATCCCTTGGGGTGGTGGTTATACCGCTTGCAAGAAGGAGTTTGAGACCTCTATTCGTCGTATCACCCAGCTTGGATATGGCGTTGTTCTGATTGCACATAGCGCCAGCCGCATTGAAAAGACCGCAGATGGTAGCGATGTGGAAATCGTTGCTCCCGACCTGCCGAAGCGCGCGGCTGAGGTGTGTAACGGTATCGTAGACATTATCGGCTACATTGGTTCTGAATGGGTCAATGGCGAAAGAAAACAGTGGCTTTATACAAGAGAAACCCCTACCCTTTTTGCAGGAAGCCGCTTTAAGTATATGCCAGATAAAATCCCATTCGGATACACAGAACTTGTAAACGCGATTGCTGATGCAATCGAGATGGCAGAGAAACAAGATGGCGCGATTGTTGCAGATACAATTCAGATAAAGACTGAAAATGCTGTAGACTTTAATGCGGTACGCGCCCGCGCGCAAGAACTGTGGAGTCAGCTCGTAGGCAGTGGTGATAACGCCAAGCCCGATGTTGCAACCGCAATTCTGAAGAAAATTGAAATGACTATGGGGCATCGCATGAAACTCAGTGAGTTTACCGAAGACCAGGCAGATTTGCTCCAGTTGGTCGTGTTAGACATGGAAGATATGTTAAAATAACATTGGCGTTTTTGTCATAGCATATAAGGAAAGTACGGGTTAGCTGCAACCCGTACTTTTTAAATTTGACAAAAAGTGAATTTTATGATATACTATAATCAGATAAAAATGTCCGAAAGAAGGTGATATTATGCCCAGTTGTAGAGTTTGTCATTATCCAATTGATAAAACTAAAGAAGAAGGTGTAGATTGGATTCAGCCTTCTAAGGGGTGGTACTTTCATAAAGATTGTTATGAAACTTGGAAAGCGGCACCCGCAACAGATGATGACTGGGTTGAAATGATCTATGACTTCCTCGCGCGCGACTTGAAAGTGAAATATGAATATCATATGTGTCAAGCGCAGATTGAGAATTTTTGGAAGAAGAAAAAGATTAATCCCAAAGGTATTTACTTTACTCTCAAGTATTTTTATGAGATTAAAGGCAACTCATGGGATAAAGGACATGGTGGTATTGGTATAGTACCATATGTATTTGATGACGCTAAAGCGTATTGGATTGCACAAGAGCGCAAAAAGCGTGGTTTTATGAAAGAGCTTGAGGAACAAGCAAAAGAACGGTCGATTGTAAAGATCACACGTTCAGAGCGGCGACGCGAAAAATATGATTTAAGTAAGATTGGAGGCGGAGATTAATTGGTTGATAAAAACTCAATAATTTAGATCTTTGGTTCTCTCATGAAGAAACCGAATCTGTTGAGTGAAAGCGATAAGTATCAGTTAACTTTAGACGACTTTTATTATAAGTTGGATAAGTATATCTTCGCGGCACTTGAAAATTTATATCGCGGCGGCGCGAATAAGATCCAGCCAATTGATGTTGAAAATTATTTGCAAACTAATGGTGCAGCATCTGTTATCTTTAAAAAGAATAATGGTATTGAATATCTTCAAGATGCTGAATATTTGGCGGAAGTTCAAAACTTTGATTATTATTACACAAGGTTAAAGAAGATTAACTTATTGAATCGTCTGCAAGAAGAAGGGTTTAATACAAGTGAGTATTATATTGAAGATTTGACTAATCCGAAAGCATTAGATGTAAATAAGAACTTTGAAACATTAGAGATTGATGACATCTTAGAAAGTGTTAAGCGTAAGGTTCTTGGTTTGGAGAATCAGTTCACACAACATGAAGTAACACAAACAGAAAGTGCGTTTGAAGGTATCCTAGATATTATTGATGGCGCACGAGAGAATATTGATATTGGCGCACCAGTACAAGGCGAGATTTTAAATGAAGTTATGTCAGGTGCGCGCCTTGGCACATTCATTGTTAGAAGTGCGGCGAGTGGTACAGGTAAGACAAGGCAAGCTGTTGGTGATGCATGCTATATTGCATATCCCTTTAGATATGAGCCATTCTCAAAGAGGTGGGAACAAATTGGTTCTGGTCGGAAAGTAATGTTCATCGCAACAGAGCAGACAATTGGAGAAATCCAGAAAATGATTTTGGCATATCTGACGGGGTTCAATGAGTCTAAATTTAGATATGGCAACTTTACATCTGAAGAAGAGAGGATTATCCGTCAAGCAGTATGGATCATGGAGCAGTATAAAGATAATTTTTATATTGTTCAGATGCCATCGCCGCGCATCGACTTGGTTAAGAACTTAGTTCGTGAGCAGGTATTGTTACACGGAATTGAATATGTCTTCTATGACTATATCTTTATTAGTCCAAGTCTGTTGAGTGAATTTAAAGGAGTAAGTCTTCGTAATGATGAGATCCTTCTGATGTTCTCTACAGCTTTGAAAGAATTGGCAGTAGAGTTAAATATTTGTGTATTCTCATCCACACAGGTTAATGCAAATGCTGATTCTAATGTAAATATTAGAAATGAGTCATCTATCGCAGGTTCGCGCGCGATTATCAATAAAGCTGATATTGGTATGGTCATGGCGCGGCCGACTAAAGAAGAAATTGACTTCTTTGCAAGTGCGGGCGAAGCAATCCCGACAATTGTGACAGATGTGTATAAGGTTCGTAGCGGCATGTGGACACAAGTCCGCATTTGGAGCGTGATTGACCTCGGTAATCTGCGTAAGAAGGATTTGTATATCACAGACTCTCGGCTTGAAATCATTACTGACTTTGAAAAGCATTGTCTGTATGAGATTGACTGGGAGAATAATAACTTTGATGAAATTGAGAAGAAAGTGAATGAGATGAAATGATAGATTATCAAGAAATAATTGAACAACTTGATGATGAGAAAGTAAAGCAGTTGTTAGACAGTTTTAATATTCCTTTTGAAGATAAAGGTAACTTTCTTATCCTTCCTACGATATGTCATAACCAAGATGTTGACTCGGCATCAATGAAGTTATATTACTATAAAAATACACATATCTTTCAATGCTATACCGAATGCGGCGCGATGTCTATCTTCACATTCTTAAAGAATTATTATGAAACCAGAGATATTGAATACAACTGGTATGATGATATTCTTCAAGTCATTCTCAATTGTTCTGCTGCGAACACAGCGGTCAAAACAACCGAAGGTTATAAAAGTATACGAGATAATTATACCATAAAAAAGGACCGGCGTCAACTTCCGACTTATCCTGAAAGTTTACTGGATATTTTCATTAAGTATTATCCTATAGAATGGTTGAATGACGGTATCTCTCGTAAAGCGATGGATAAATATCATATCTGTTTCTCACCAACATAGAATAAGATTATTATCCCACATTATGACGCGGCCGGTCGTCTTGTTGGAATTAGAGGGCGCGCGCTCAATAAGTGGGAGATTGAGAACATTGGTAAATATATGCCAGTGCAGATTGAGAATAAGTGGTACTCGCATCCACTAAGTTTAAATCTGTATGGTTTGAATTTTAATAAAGAAACAATTAAGCGAACAGGTGTTGCATATCTATTTGAAGCAGAGAAGTCTGTGATGCAGATGGAAAGTTTTGCTCTTCCGAATGGGACGGCCGCCGTGTGCGGATCGAACCTCAACAAATATGCATTGGATATTCTTATACGAGAATGTCATCCATATGAGATCATTCTTTGCTTTGACAACGAAGAAGAGCCAGGTAAAACTGATTACTTTGACAAGTTATATCACATTTGTGATAAATATAAACAATATGCAAACTTTAGTTTTGTTTATGATAAAGAAAAATTATTGAATCTTAAAGACTCACCGAGTGATAAAGGAGAAGAAGTGTTTAAGTATCTCCTTGAAACTAGAGTACGAGTTTAAAGGAGAAAGATGAAAGTAAAGTTAGTAAATGAGAATTTTAGAGAAGATTACTTAAAGAATTTATTAAAGACGCGTGGAGTGGATGATATTGTCACGTTTTTAGATCCGCCAGAGAAATGTCTATCAGATCCCGTCCTATTTGATAATATAGATACTGGTGTTGAATGGCTAGATGCCGCTTTAAATAAAGAGGATTCAAAGATACTGATTGTTGTAGACGCGGACGTTGATGGATATACATCGGGCGCGATTATGTGGAATTATATACGAACAATCGCGCCAGACCAGAATTTGGAGTTTATACTACATGAACATAAACAACATGGTTTACAGGATCATATTGAAGCCTTATTAGATGGTGATACAGTATATGATTTAGTAATCTTACCAGATAGTTCCAGCAATGACTATCAGTATCATGAAATGTTAGGTGAAAGAGGAACTAAATGTTTAATCCTCGATCACCATGAGATTGATAAAGATCAACAGATTAGTGAGTATGCTTGTATTATCAACAATCAAACATCTTTCTGGTATCCTAACACCGACCTAACCGGCGCGGGCGTGACATGGCAGTTCTGTCGATATCACGAATCTTTACATCCACATACACCAGCTATTGTACCGAATCTTATTGACTTGGCGGCGCTTGGCATCTGTGGTGATATGGGTTCAGTTCTAAGTCTTGAGAACCGCTACATTATGAAGCATGGATTTGATAATATACAAAATTATTTCTTCCTATGTGCTTTAGAGAAACAAAGCTTCTCAATGGGTGGTAAGATTAATCCAACGACAGTTGCGTTTTATATCGTTCCTATGATGAACGCCATGATTCGTGTTGGTAGTTTAGAAGAGAAGAAGCGCTTGTTTGAAGGTTTAATTGATGGACATAAACTAGTCCCCAGCAACAAACGCGGCGCGAAAGGCACGATGGAAGAAGTTGCAATTGAGTCGCTGCGTGAGTGTACAAACGCGAAGTCAAAGCAGACACGAATCACTGACCAGATGGTTGATAAGCTCGAGCAAAGAATATATAAATACGACCTCTTAGAGAACAAGATTCTCTTTCTACGGCTGGATGATGATGACGACTTTCCATCAGAAATTAATGGCTTAATTGCTATGAAACTTGCCGCACGTTTCAAGCGGCCGGCCATAGTTGCGCGGCTGAATGCTGAAGGCTATGATCGTGGTTCAATTCGTAATGTAGCTGACTGTGAGTTAACTGACTTGAAACAATTCCTTAATGATAGTGGCTTCTTTGAGTATGTCCAAGGACATGCCAATGCGGCGGGCGCATCAATTCTTGATACCAACTTGCGCGCGTTTCATGAGTATGCTAATAAGGCGCTGGCAGACTTAGACTTCAATGAAGGCGCATATGATGTCAACTTTGAGCGAACCCCGAATGATAGAGATTTGGGAGAACTTATATTTGAATTGGCTTCTTGTCCAGAAATTTGGGGTCAAGGAAATAGTGAGCCTTTGATTTATGTCCATGATATATATGTTAATGACTTTACTGTCATGGGCGCGAAACAAGACACAATTAAAATTGAGAAGAATGGTATATCATTTATCAAGTTCCATGCAACAGATATGATAGACCAGTTAAGAAATTGTAATGAAATTAAGATGAACATCGTTGGTAAAGCAAATATCAATGAATGGATGGGGAATCAAACAGCTCAGATCTTTATAGAGAACTGGGAAGTTATTGATAATTTATTGGAGTTTTAAAATGTTTTGTATTTTGGTTTTAGCATGGATTTTATTAAATATTTATTGGATTATGAATATCCATTGAGGCGATATTATGATTGAAGGTACAAGTACGCCCATTGGCAAGCCAGAAACTAAATGGTTTTTACTACCTAAATTACAACCAGGTATGAAAATCTGTGATATGGGCGCGGGCTGTGGTACATATTATGATCTGCTTGGCGCAGATTATGAGTGGACCGCCGTCGAAATTTGGCATAACTCAGTTAAAAAGTTGAGACAAAAATATAAATATGTATATGAAATGGATATTTGTGATTTTTACTATCCAGAAGAATATGATTTAGTCATTTTTGGAGATGTTTTAGAACATATATCAGCAGATAAAGCAGTTCAATGTGTACAAGAGGCAAAAGAACATGCTAAGTCTATATTAATTGCTATACCATATTGTTATCCACAAGGTCCTCTTTATGGTAATGATGCTGAAAAGCATGTGCAAGTAGACTTAAATGAAGAAATCTTCGACAAACGCTATCCCGATTTTGAAAGAATATACTATCATAATTACTATGCATACTATTATTGGGAAAAATAATTTGATTTTTGATTAAATTTATGATATAATAGTTATATAAAATGAAAGGAGGCGTGTGAAAACTTATGGCTAACGGAATAGACATAACTGGACAACGTTTTGGTAGACTTACAGCAGTAAAATTAATTCCGAGAGAAGAAAGAACTTGGTCAAATAAAGAAAGAGCATGGCTTTGTAAATGTGATTGTGGTAATGAGTGTATAGTTCGTCAAAGAAATTTATTAGGCGCTCGAGTTACAAAATCATGCGGTTGTCTGCGTAAAATTGATGCTTTTTTAGCAACAAATGGAGTAAAAACTTTAACTGAAGAATATTTATGTTCTTTTGATGATTTTGATAAATTTTTATTTATCCATAGAAGTATTATACGAACTATCAATTTAACGAATATTGATATAAGTAAATATACTGATTATATTGAATATTTTTATTATCAAAATGAATTTAATAAATTATATACATTTTGGCAACAGCAACAGCGAAGTGTAACATTTTATGATTTAGCTAAACCATCTATAGATCATATAATTCCTAAGGCTCGCGGTGGGACAAATGAGTTGGATAATATACAATTTTTAACTGTATTTGAAAATTTAGCTAAACGAGATATGACCATGGAAGAATGGAATGAGTTTAAAGTAAAAACTAATACGCATAGTAATTATTTTATAGAAGAAATTATGAAAGGTGGTGATGCTAATGAATAATCGAATTGATTACCCAGGTTCTGTACATAATCATTCCGATTATTCTTAGCGTCAAATATCCGTCTCCGAGATTGTGTGAATAAACTTGACAGCCTCATTTCTTACGCAGGAGAATTGGGGCATAAAGTCGTTGCATTAACTGACCATGAAAGTATTAGTGGTTGGGTTAAGGCAGAGAATATTGCAAAAAAAGTGAAGGAAAAGTATCCCGAACTTAAAGTAATATTAGGTAATGAGATTTATCTGTGTCGTAATGGAATGAACGCACAGAATTATAATAGAGAAGTTGATAGATATTATCATTTCATTTTGTTGGCGAAAGATGCAGAAGGCGCGCGGCAGATAAGAGAAATCTCAACTCGCGCATGGATGCGTAGTTATATGGCGCGCGGTATGCGTAGGGTTCCAACATATTATAATGATTTGTTTGAGATTATTGGCCCGAATCCTGGTCATGTAATTGGTTCAACAGCATGTTTAGGCGGGGCGCTTCCAACACAGATTTTAAGAGCGCAGAACAATCCGACTTTATTGCCAAAGATTAACATCTGGATTAATCAGATGGATAAATTGTTTGGTCATGGAAATTTCTTCTTTGAGATGCAACCATCAAAGAATAAGGAGCAGATTTATGTTAACAAAGAATTGTTAGCATATTCGAAGCAGTTTGATATTCCATATATTATCACCACAGATAGTCATTATTTAAAGAAAGAAGATAGGTTTGTTCATAAAGCATATCTTAATGCACAGAATGGTGATAGAGAAGTTGATGATTTTTATGCGACAACTTATATGATGGATACACAGGAGTTAGAAGGGTTCTTTAGGTATTTTGATAATGATGTTTTGCAAGAAGCATATCAGAATATCTTGAAAATTAGAGATAGTATTGAAGATTATAGTCTTCTGCGGCCGCTCAAGATCCCGAATTTGAAATGGAAGCCAATAACCAGTGGTTATATTGATTATGAAGAATGGTTTAAAAACATTCCAATGCTTCAGACTTTTTATGATTCAGAGTATGAATCAGATAGGTATTTGGTAAATGCTATTTTAGATGGAATTAAGCGGCATCCCGATTTACAGAATCAAGAAGCATATGATGAGATTAACGCGTGTCTCGAAGATACATGGGTATCTTCAAATGTAAACAAGGCGCGATGGAGTGCATATTATTTAAATCTTCAGAATATCATTGATATTTGTTGGGAAGCTGGCAGTTTGGTTGGCCCAGGGCGTGGTTCTGGTGTTGGTTTTATTTTACTTTATTGTTTAGATATAACTCAGATTAATCCTCTTAGAGAAACAACAAAATGTTTCAGATGGAGATTTTTGAATCCAGAACGTGTGTCAGTATTGGATGTTGACTTTGATATTGAGGGCGGCTGGCGTGCGCAGGTGTTGGATGCGTTCCGTAAATATTATGGAGAAGATAGAGTTGCGAATGTTGCAACTTTTAGAACAGAAAAGTCGAAGTCCGCGGTATTGACGGCGGCGCGCGGTCTTGGAATTGATGTTGATATTGCGCAATATATTGCGAGTTTGATTCCAGCAGATCGTGGTATGTTAAGAACTTTGTCACAATGTTATTATGGTGATGAAGAAAATGATTATAAGCCAATCAAACAATTCATCTTAGAGATGAATAACTATTCAGAGCTGTGGAATGTTGCACAGAAAATTGAGGGTCTGATTTGTGGGTCTGGTATTCATGCAGGTGGAGTTATCTTTGTAGATGAACCGTTCACAGAATCGACAGCTTTGATGCGCGCACCTGATGGTACAATTTGTACGCAGTTTGAGTTACATGATAGTGAAGCAGTGTCATTAATTAAGTATGATGCATTGTCCGTTGAAGCGATGGATAAGATTCATAACTGTCTTGACCTGTTATGTGATGCAGGTTTGATTGAGCGTGAACGCACCTTGAAAGAAACATATGAAAATGCGATTGGTGTATATAAATTAGAGCGTGACAATCCGAAGATGTGGCAGATGGTTTGGAATCATGAGATTCAGTCATTGTTTCAGATGGAGAAGCAGTCGGGTATTAATGGTATTGCAACTTTAAAGCCAACATCAGTTGATGATTTGGCAATTTTGAACTCGACAATTCGTCTGATGGCACAGGAAAAGGGCGGTGAAATGCCAACGGATAAACTCGCGCGATTTAAGGCGAATCCAGATGAATGGGCAAATGAAATGATGCAGTATGGTCTTGGCGCGGCAGAGCAGAAAGTGTTGGAACCAGTTTTGGGAATGTCTTATGGTCTGTGTATCGCGCAGGAGCAGTTCATGGAGTTGGTTCAGCTTCCAGAGTTAGGTGGATTTAGTCTGACATGGGCGGATAAGTTGCGTAAGTCGATTGCAAAGAAGAGTCCGAAGGATTATGATGCATTGACGAAAGAGTTTTTTGCTGTAACGAAAGAAAAAGGGATTGATCAGCATTTTGCACATTATGTGTGGGATGTTTTGATTGCGATGTCGCGTGGATATGGTTTTAACCAGAGTCATACATTGGCATATAGTTTGATTGCGTTGCAGGAAATGAATTTGGCATTTCATTATCCGATTGTATTCTGGAATTGCGCGTGTTTAATTAGTGACGCGGGCGGCAACGAAAAAGAAGAAGAGGAAGAAGAAGAGAAGGTTGTCGTCGAAGAAGAAGTGTATAATGAGATTGAAGATTTTGGTGCAGAAGATGATGATGAAGATGAAGAAGAAGATAGTAAAGAAGTAAAGAAAAAGAAACGCACCTCAACGGTCAACTATGGTAAGATTGCAACAGCAATTGGTAAGATGCGTATGGCTGGTATTATCGTTGAGCCGCCAGATATTAATAAGTCAACTTATACATTCTCTCCAGATGCAGATGCAAATATTATTCGTTATGGAATTAGCGGTATCACGCGCGTGGGTGAAGATGTGGTGAAGAATATCATCGCAAATCGTCCGTATACATCAATTAAAGATTTCTTGGGAAAAGTTAAGGTCAATAAAGTGCAGATGATTAATTTGATTAAGTCGGGCGCGTTTGATGCGTTTGGTGGTAGAGTTGATTTAATGCATGAGTATGTAAATATGATTAGCGATACAAAAAAGCGTATCACTTTACAGAATATGAAAATGTTGATTGACTTTGATTTGATTCCAAATGAATATGATCTGCAGCGGCGAGTATATAACTTTAATAAATATATAAAGAAAATGAAAGAAGGGAATTATTATGGGCTTGATAACGTCGCTTTTAATTTCTATAGTAATAGCTTTGACCTTGATTTGTGTACTCCTGCTGATGATACTGATAGCGGTTTTAAAATAAAGCAGAGTGTATGGGATAATATTTATCAGAAACAGATGGATATTATTCGTCCATATATTAAAAAGCATCATGATGATTTGTTGAACGCGGTTAATGAGCGGTTAACATCAGATGTATGGAATAAGTATTGTCTTGGTAGTCTGAGTAAGTGGGAAATGGATTCTGTGTCATTTTATTCACACGAACATGAGCTAAGTGATGTCGATATGGATTTGTATCTGATTGAAGATTTCTTTGAATTGTCAGAACGTCCAGAAGTCGAACGAGTGATTCCGATTAAGGGGAAACAAGTTCCGATCTTCAAGTTGCATCGAATTGCAGGTACAGTTTTAGATCGTAATAAAGCAAAGAAGACGGTTATGTTGTTAACTCCGACAGGGGTTGTAAATGTAATGGTGTATGGTGCATTTGAAGCATATGATAGACAGATCTCAGTTCGTGGTGCAGATGGAAAAAAGCATGTTGTGGAGAAGTCGATGTTCTCGAGAGGGAATAAGTTGATTATCACGGGAGTTCGGCAAGATGATGGATTCACAGCAAAAGTGTATAGTCGAACTCCATGGCACAGAGTTGAGCAGATTATGGACGTACAGGGCGGCCGCCTTGTAATCAAGACAGAACGGGCAGGTGAGGAAGAATCGGGACAGTATTAATACATGACTACGATTACTTCCATTACCAGAATGTAATCCCAAACCTTGAATGTGCGAAATATGCGGCATGGCGCAAGAAGAAACGTGATATAGTTGTAGCTTCGCCAGATTTTAATCCTTCTATGTACTCTGCCGCATTTTTCCGCAAAGAATATGATGATGGTATATATGACCGACGTTTTTTAGCAGACAATGTAATCTATGGCGGGCGCGCATTCTCAAGCGTTTATCAGCCGATGGAAATAGCGGCTGAGCGCATTGAACCAGACTGGACGATATATGATAAATATCGAACACTTTATAATCCGTCAGTAAAGGGACAAGAGCAAATTAAAACTATTCTCTATGCAACGCATGTGCGCTTGTCCCTTGATGGCAAGACGCTGGAACCTTTTCCATTTGACCGATTGCGGCCGAAGCATCCGTCAGTTATTCTGCATGACTACGATGCCGCGTCTATTCCAAATGTATTAGACGTACTCATGGAATTGAGTACGGCGCGGCCGAGCGGTCTTCCATATCGTATTGGCAACAAGTTCCCTATCAACGTATATGACTTTCCCACTTTACTCGGTTGGCTCAAGCTGCCGCCAATGGGTTCTTGTTTCTACCTGCAGTACAATGGTCTTTTTACTACCGACGAATTGGTTCAACTCACTGAGAAGCCAATTCTCGGTCTACGGCAGATGATATATAACTTCACCTACAATTGCGCAGATGAAGACCAATTCGTGATGCAGGTCTTACCGATTTTTTATAAACAAGCTTTATTTTTACGAAGTCAACAAATTAAAATTCTACTTAATATAGACACCGATTTTTTCAAGACGCGAGAACTTTTAAATCTTATGAAAACCATCGATTGTTTCTATGGCAAGAATCATTTAGAGTTTATTCGTCCACATAAACAAACTCTATATAACTACTGCGCATGGCGCGATCGCGCGTATATAGAAACCTTCCCTTGGCAGCGGTTCTCAGTTACGCAAAACGAAATGCGAGAATCATTTCAATATATGAGAAAGAAGAATTATGAAGTTTTCGATATGTTCTATAGTATACCAAATGTAATTGTAAAGGGAGGCGAATTAGTCAATGAATGGACAGCAAATTCGTGAACGAATTGATTTGAATAATAAAAAGATTCAAGCCGCATTAAACAAGTTTGTTTTAACAGATGAAATTAATCAATTGGTTAAAGAAAATGCAGAACTTCGTATTATCTGCCCGCATAGCTTCAACGACCAGGGCTTTTGTATCTTCTGTGACACGCCGGAGGAGTTTGATGAATAAGTTATATAGCACTCATTGTCCTCAGTGCAATGCATTAGAAACAAAGCTGACGCGCGCAGGTATCGAGTTTGAAATTTGTGATGACTTAGAAATCATTAAAGAGCGTGGATTCAAGGCCGCGCCGATGCTTGAAACAGATGAAGGAGTATTCAATTTCTCTCAAGCATTAAAATGGTTGAGGAGTAAAGATGAACATTAATATCCGCACTAAGAAGAATTTCTAGACACAGTTCAATAAAATGGCGGAGAAGTATGGTGAGGAATTCTTAAAACTGCAGGGTCTTGATGAAGAGAAGTTAAGTTTAACCGACTTCATCGACGGTTTTATTGATAGTGATAATGTAGCAAATGCATCAGTTGATGCTAATGCAAATATCTCTCAAAAAGATATTGTTACTCTGTTATCTGAGATGTCCAAGCCGCATCAGAAGCTCCTTGCTTTCAACAAGTTGTATTATGAATTAAATAAACAGTATGGATTTAAGATTGCAAACGATGCGATGGAAGCGATGTGGAATTATGCACTTTATATGCACGATTTTAATACTACCACATTCTATCATTACTGTTTTGCATATGATATACAAGATATTGTAGAGAAAGGTTTATTCTTTATAGAGGGATATAATGCAAAGCCCGCGAAGCATTTGGATTCTTTTATTCAGATTCTCATGGAAGGCATCGCATGGCTCAGCCGCCGCCAAAGTGGCGCGGTTGGTCTGCCAAACTTAATCCCTTATCTCTACTACTTCTGGAGTCGTGATGTGCGCGCTGGCTACTATACGAAAGATCCCGAAACCTATAAGAGACAGCAGCTTCAGGCTCTTATCTATCGTCTCAATCAGCCCTGGGTGCGCACCGACCAAGCCGCGTTTACCAACGTCAGCGTCTTCGATCATCCATACTTTGAAGCAATCTTTGGTGGTTCCATTTTCCCCGATGGCGAACTTATGATTGATGAAGAAGAAGAAATCATTCAGTTCCAGAAAGATTTTATTGATGTAGTCAATATGGTGAGAGAAGAAAATGTGTTTACATTCCCTGTGCTTACAGCATCCTTATTATATCAAGACGGAGAGTTCGTTGACGACGAGTTCGCGCGCTGGGCTTGTGAAGCCAGCCGCAAGTGGAATTTGTTCAACTTCTTTACAGACAGTACTGTCAACAGTTTGTCCAACTGTTGTCGCCTCAAGTCGGATGTTACAGACCTCTACTTCAACTCCATCGGCGGCACCGCACTTAAAGTCGGTTCGGTAAAAGTTTGTACACTTAATATTGCACGACTTGCATATCAAGCTGGTGAAAACTTAGAATTTGATAGCTTACAAGGTAGAGAGCAAGATTTCCTTGTAAAACTTCGCAATCTGACAGAACTCAATCTTAAGATTCTTGACGCACAGCGTAATATTATAAAGAGAAATGTGGAAAAAGGTTTACTTCCTAGCTTCTCTTCTGGTCTTGTGGACTTTGAGCACCTTTATTCAACTGTCGGCGTGAACGGCATTTATGAAGCAATTAAGACCTTTGGCTATACCAAGCAAGATGAATTTGGTAACACCTATTATAAAGATGAAGCCTTCTCATTAGGTCGCCGCATCTTCCAAGTCATTCGTAACTGCATTGATAACTTCTCTCTTGATAAAGACTACAAGTTCAATATTGAACAAGTTCCCGCAGAGCAAGCCGCGGTAAAGATGCAAATTGCTGATAAATATCTCTATCCAGAGCAAGTTATTGAAGATTTACCGCTCTATGGCAACCAGTGGATTCCGCTCGGTATTAAAGCTACTATTTTGGAGCGCACACGCATTTGCGCGGCATTTGACTCCTATTGCAATGGCGGCTCCATCGAACACATCAATGTCGATGCTCCATTCTCTACATTTGAAGCAGCCTGGGAGATGCTCAACTGGGTTGCACAGCAGGGTGTTACATACTTCGCCTTTAATGGTAAAGTATCACAGTGCAAGAACTATCACAGCTTTTATGGGAAAACTTGTCCAGTCTGCGGCGAGCCTGTAGAAACAGAATATACCCGAATCGTTGGCTTCTATACTCCAACAAAGACCTACTCCAAAGAGCGTAAAGTTGAATTTGGTTTACGCGAATGGATGCCATTAAATGAGAAAGGAGCAGAGGCATGAAATTAAAAGGTGTAGTTGATTACGACATTTGTAATTACTGCATACCATCCATGTTTCTTATTTTTCCAAAGTGTACCTTCAAGTGCGATCATGAGTGCGGGCGCCCCATCTGTCAAAATTCGGCGCTCGCACACGAGCCAGAAATAGAAGTTGATGCTGTAAGTCTAATCCGCCGCTATCTTCAAAACCCACTTACTCATGCGGTGGTTTGCGGCGGCCTGGAACCATTTGATACTCCAGAAGATTTTTACACATTCATTACTCTCTTTCGCGGCTTCTCTAAAGACACAATTGTAATATACACAGGTTACACAGAAGAAGAACTCAAAAATGAAATCCCAAAACTACAAAAATTTGATAACATCATTGTAAAATATGGACGATTTATACCAGATTCTCCACATATATTTGATGCTGTTCTTGAGGTTGAGTTAGCTTCCAAGAACCAGTATGCAAAACACTATAAGGAGATGAAAGCTGGTGAATATTCAGGAACAAATAGTGGAGAAAATCTAGTATATGAACAGTAAAGTTGCAAAAGAATTCGATATTATTCCCAACCCAGACTTCATCCATCGCAAGAAAGTAGAAGAAGCAATTAAAGCAAACGATGGATACTGTTGCTGTGCTACAGAGAAAACAGATGATACTAGATGCATGTGCAAGGAGTTTCGTGAGCAGAAAACTTATGGATACTGTCATTGCGGCCGCTATTTAAAGACATTAAGATGTCCAAAGGTATGTTTATGCGGTAGTACGCGCTTTAAAGACACATTCATTGACGTCGCGCGCGAATTAACGCTGAAGGGTTATATTGTAACCATGCCGATGGTCTTTGTTCACTCCGGTGACGATGTTACGGGCTGGGATAAAGAATATCTTGATGAAATTCATAAGGCGAAAATCGTCGATTGTGATATGATTTATGTAATTAATGTACATAAATACATTGGAAATTCAACAAAAAGTGAAATTGAATGGGCAATGCAGTTAGGCAAGAAAATTGAATATTTAGAGCCGTAAATTTGACTTTTTCTTCCCTTTATGATATAATATAATCATAAGGGAAGATTTTATATATAAGGAGATAAAAGGATGAAAGCTTATTTAGCAGGATCAATTTTTTATTATGGCGACGAACTGCGGAACCGTGAATGGGCCGCGAAAATTCGTGCAGCAATCCCCGGAATTGACTTATATAGTCCAATTGAAAATACAGATATTAATGGAACAGAAGGTAAGAAGAAGTTTGGTAGTCCGATTATGATCGCGCGGGCCGACAATCATCGTCTAGATGTTTCTGATGTGCTTATTGCGTGTTTGGATGGTGATGTCATTCCTGCGGGGACTTGCGCCGAGATTGGCAAGTTCCACGAGAAGATCGCGCGCGGTGATAATAAACTGCTTGTTGGCATTCTGACCGACAATCGTCAGTGCTGCTTAACTCATAGTGAAGCAAAGGATGAGGGCGGCCGCGAGATTGGCGCACAGCAGTATAGCTACCAAAATATTTATGTTACTGGACTTATCAAGGATGTTGGATTCCTCTATACTAACATTGAAGATGCAATTGCTTGCATCAAGGACTGGGCGAATGGATATTCTGTATGTTGATTTGGATAAGCATGAGTTAAGTGAAATCTTATTAATGGCGCAGCAACTTGAAAGAATGTATAACGAAGACAACTAGTTACTCGTCGTTCCAAAGGATTGCCGCTTTGTAGAAAATGCTTCATATAGCGATCTGCTTGAAATAAAAACAATCATTGATTAGGCTTTAAAGGAGAAAGAGAAAGAGAATGATTTATAATGTGTATGATAGACCTCCTATTGGAAAGAGTCTACTGTTTGCTTTGCAGTTAATGCTGAGTTGCTTCACTGCGACCGCGCTTATTGCACAGATTTGCGGCGTGCCGCTCTCTGGCGCGTTCTTGGGCGCTGGATTCGCAACGGTAGTTTATGGTATTGTAACTAAGCATGGTTCTCCCATGTTTATCTCAAATAGCGGCGCGTTCGTAGCTCCTGTGCTGGCCGCACTTGCAGTTGGTGGATATACAGCAGTTGCTGTTGGTGGTTTTATAGCGTTCTTAGTATACTTCATCTTTGGTATAATCTTTAAATACATCAGCGTTGATAATCTGTATAAGTTTATGCCAAAAGTTTTGATCGGTTCTGTGACAGTTGTCATTGGTATCAATCTGATGGGCTTTATCCCAGGTTACATCGGCGATACTGGTAATCTTGGTGTAATCATTGCTCTAATTACTGTCTTAGCAATCGCGCTCTCAAGCCACTATTTTAAAGGAACATTAAGTATGTTCCCGTTCTTAATTGGTACATTAGTTGGCTATGTTGTGTCAATGCCATTTGGTTTAGTAGACTTCAGTAAGTTCCAAGGCATTCATCTTTTCAATATTCCCGATGTAGCTTTCACACATTGGACTGTTGTGCCGTTTAAAACCATGATCCCTGTGATTGTCGTCTATATTGCATTTACAATCAGCGCTATCTGTGAATGCTTAAGTGACCATGCCGCGCTTGGTGGTATTATTGGTAAAGATCTTTATAAAGAACCTGGTCTTACTCATATCTTTATTGGCGAAGGCGTCGCAAACCTCGCAACTTCATGTCTCGGCGGCCTGGGCGCGTGCTCCTACGGAGAAGGCGTTGGCGCGGTTGGCTTTAGTAAATGTGCGTCAACCTTTGTAACAGGCCTCGCCGCGCTTATGATGATGCTCCTCGGTTTTCTGGAACCGGTTCAAGCTTTTATTGCATCAATTCCATCTTGCGTTATTGGCGGCGGTACTGCCTGCATCCTTTATGGCTTCATTAGTTCTAGCGGTATTCGTCTGCTGAAAGATGTAGACTTCAATAAACAAAAGAATCTTATAATCTGCTCCGTAGTGCTCGCGCTTGGTATCAGCGGCGTAACGCTCGGTGGTGATACATTTAGTTTAAGTGGAACTGCACTTGCACTCGTGGCCGGTGTACTCCTCAACCTTATTCTTAAGGAGAAATAATATGAAGAAAGTAATTAGTATATTAATCTGCATCCTTCTGCTTGTTGGCATGGCCGCAACAGCTTATGCCGCGACAGATGTGGATGCTATTCAGCCAAGCGGGAAAACTATAATTGTTGGTGTTACTGGTAAAGATGTCCCTGTTCATGGTACACTTCCTAATTATAATGCTGGTACAGCTATTGTAGTAATTGCCCCAATGGAGTATTATGAATTAAGTGTAGAAGAAGATGGTGTGCAAACGCATCAGACCTTAGAAATTGACGATCCAGAAGAGCCAAGTAATGCTGAGTTTACTGGAGAAGATATTCCCGAAGATGCAACTTTAGCTGAACAAATCTTTATTCTGACTAACAACGAACGAGCGAAAGAAGGTCTTGAAGAATTAGAGTATAATGAAAAGCTTCAAGATGCCGCAGACATACGCGCGAAAGAATGCTCTGATCTCTTCTCACATACTCGTCCAAATAATACTTCTTGCCATACTGTAGTTGCTGATTTTGACTACAAAGTAACTGGTGAAAATCTTGTAAAGGCTGACAAGCCCATTGCAACTGCGCAGACTCTTGTTCAGGCTTGGATGGATTCTGAGGCGCATCGTGATAACATTCTTTTAAAAGACTTTACTTCAATGGCAGTCGGGGTTTATGAAACAGATGATATGGTTTATGCCGTACAGATTTTTATGGGGTGACAAATGAGACCTATTGTAATATTATATCCGTCTAAAGATAATAAAATTAGTTTAACAAAAGAAGACTTTGAAGGATATTTGCGGCAAGCCTATGATGCAGGCTATAGTGATGGTTACAATGCTGGTAAAAATGATAATTGGTGGAACAAACCAATCACATGGTATGGTGACAAATGGACCAATACTACGCCGAATATTCAGCCAGATTATACACATGTAACCTGTGATGCCCATAATGACATTGGAGGATAAAGATGAAAAGACTTAAAGTAACAGAAGAATTTAGAGCATATAGCGAGGAAGAAGCACTCGCTGCTATCGCGGCCGCGCGTGAACTCCAGAAAAAGGAAGGTTACGTGCTCGGCGCGAATGGATATAAATATAAGACCAAGAAATCAAAAGGACAAATTATTGGTGAAGCATGGATCGTAACTCTCACCAAGATTTTTGATGAGGTCTGGGACGAAGGTGAATTCGATGGATGAAAAAACAGTAGCAATCTTTGACGAAATATTTGGCGCCCTCGATGGAGCGCTAGGTTCGGATGAAGCTGATGGGCTTGAAATATTAGGTGCGGTCTTGGCAATGCCAGATGATTCTTTTGATGTAGTTAAAGGTACGCTTTTTAATACTATTGAGTCTACTTTCAATTCGTCTGAAGCAAAAATTGCATTTGCACAAATGATGAACCAGCAAGGCCTTCGTATTGAAGACTTTAGCGGCAATATTGACAATCTTGTGCAGGCCGTTGATGAGATGGCCGCTGAAGGCGTAGAGTTAAGTGATAGTAAGAAAGACTTTCTGAAGTTTATCTTTACCACCTTTATTAATACGATGGAATCCTCCAACATGGTTCCACATCGTATTATTACAGTTCCTGTGGAAATCTGTCGCGAAGATGCAAAACTTCCAACCTATGCAACCAATGGGTCGGCCGCGATGGATATCTATTCACCTAAAGAATATACTATCGGACCAGGCGAATGTGTTATTATTCCGACAGGTTTAAAAGTAAATCTTCCAATTGGTTATGCTCTTCTTATTCAGCCGCGCTCTGGCATGAGCCGCAAGACGAAGTTGCGCATAGCCAATACACCCGGACTTATTGATTCTGATTATCATGAAGAAATTGGCGTCATTGTTGAAAATATTGATTCGCCGCTGAAAGATTATCAGATTCAGCAAGACGGTGAAGCAATTCTTCAAGGACCACTTTACGGTTCCTCCTTCACAATCGGCAAAGGCGAGCGTTTCGCTCAAATGCGTTTAGTGGAAGTCCCACTCGTAAATTGGCTTCCAGTTGAATCTCTCGGAGAGTTTGAGAACGACCACGGAAAAGGGTTTGGTTCAACAGGCACCACCTAATTCATGGCACGAATTAGTATTGACGAGATTAGAGAAAGTTTATCAGCGGATGGGTGGACGCTCGTAAGCGAAAAATATACTAATCTCGACTCTAACTTAGAATATAGATGCGAAAAAGGGCACGTTGTATGCGCGCCCTGGAAATAGATACGAAAAGATAGAATATGCCCAACCTGTATGCGTGAGCGTCTGAAGGTCAAGGAGAATAATCACAAAAAGAAGAGAAGTGAATATAGGGTATTGGCTCTTGACCAGGCGACTCACTATACCGGTTGGGCGGTATTTAATAATAAAGACTTAATGAACTATGGCACTTTTGTTGCGAAAGGCGAAAATGAAATTGAACGCTGCGCACAGGTAAAGTAGTGGATGATTTCATTAATTGAGTAGTATGAAATTGATTTCGTCGGTGTGGAGTAGATTCAGTTAGATGTGCAGAAAAGCGCACCAACCTTTGAAGCACTCGCGCACTTGTAGGGTATACTGATGCTTACATGCTATGAAGAGCACATTCCATGCAAAGCCGCGCACACCAGCACCTGGCGGGCGCATTGTGGCGTTAAAGGACGGACACGACCAGATGTAAAGCGCAGCATGTAGTTGATTGTGAAAAAGTGGTTTGATATAATGCCCACAGACGATGAGGCAGATGCTATAGGGATTGGAAAATATTTCAGTGATGTTATGGCGCCGAAGGTGGAAATTATTGATTGGGAGAGTGAAGGATGAAGTTAAAAAATGGCGATATTCTTACAATTTTTGAAACATTACAACGCATTAGTGACAATCCAGATTTAAAATTTAATGTGGCGCTTGGATATATGTTGGCACGAAATAAAGAAAAACTAAGACCAGAAGCAGTAATTATATATGATATGCGCCGTGAGATCGTGATGGAACATGGAAAAATTGAAGGTAAAGATATAATAGTGTCAGGCGAATATGTTGATGAAGTAAATAGAAAAATTGAAGAATTGATGAATATTGAAACTGATGTTGATATAAAATAGATTCCAATAGATTTATTTGAACATCAAGAAATGAATATGGAAGATATTGATGGGTTAAAAGAATTGATTATGCCTTTTGAATTTACTGGGTATCCAATAGAAGAAAAAGGATACCCAATAGAAGAAAAAACAGACGAGTAAAACTCGTCTGTTTTATTAACTACCAGCACTATATGTGCTACCACCCGAACAATAAGTAAAATTATCAGTAGAACCACTAGTTTCAGTATATATGGTAACGTGAAGACTTCTATTACTAGTTGGCAAACCGTGTGAATGTTTCGGTAAACGATTATAGGCAGCTGAAGCTAAACTATAAGCACTATCAGCAGTACTCTAGGCATTACTTGCAGCACGAGCAATTGCAGCAATATTATATCCATTAATCAAACCATTACTCATTAAAACACCGCCAATAGTAGCCATAGCTGCATTAATTGCATCAGTAACAATACTATAATCAAAATTACCAACCTAAGCCATACCGTTAGAGTTTAACTAAGTCTTAATTCTACCATTTCGCGTCCCGTCAACCGTCTAATAAATCTTCTCATTATCAATCCACCAGCCGGCGATTGAACCACCATCCGCCATAATTTCATGGAAAATAGCATCACCATTATTATCAATTTTCCATTTCGTATCAGATGCAGGTATATATTTTGATTTAGTAGTATTAAATGTACTGGTATATGGAATTTTAAATAATGTACTACCGTTCTTTTTGGCGGTTAAATCAAAAGTATAAGTATATGTAGTATATTGTGCTGAATCATGATTTGGATATTCTTCATATGTCATATTTTTTAACTGCACATTCCAATCAATACCAGTTAACTAATAGTTTTTCTCACCACTTGGTCCATTATATACCAACTGAATCGTTGATGGCGGAACTGGTATAATTGCACTTGGTGGCGTTGCATATGTACTATTATATGCTCCACCAACCTAATACTCAACTTTTGTTTTACCTACATTTGCTACAAATGGATAAATTGTATCACGATTACGTACAGTGGTATTGCTAGTATTCAAACCAACTACTGCAAATGCAGAAGTAGTAGAAATAACATATACTGCTTCCTTCTTTTCATAAGGATCATGCGCATAACAACCAATATTACCATCAGCATAAATACGAATATTATTATTTGTTACACTTGATGTCTAACTCTCTAAGTAATCCTCAGTTAAAGTCCAACCAGATAAATATGATCCCTAATTATCGCACTAGAAAACAATATCATTATTTTCGTCGCGGATTTTTATACCATAATTATTCGATTCAGGTCCGTCAACACGTCCAATTGCAACACGTTCTACACCATCAGCTTTAACAATAATATCTTTATCAGTTGAAATTTCAATAGATTTATCTCCATTCACACTCTTCATAAAGAACTTATTCCATGTTAATCCAAAATTAGCATCATTATAAATCTATTGTTCGCTTGATGGAATATATACCTCTGGCGCATCTTGAATACCATAAATACCATATTGATCAAATCGTACAAACTATGTAGTATATACTTTGCCATTTTCATCAAATTTATAGGCATTTAATCCATTTGGATCCCAACGAAAGCTAGGATAATCGCCATTATAAACAGTAATCTATTCTGTATTAATGCGGCCAGCTGTTAATAAATCAGTATTAATTCCATCACCGCGTACAGCATTTTTCCAAGTCTCGCCGCCATCATTAGAAACAAATACACCACCAGACGTAATCTTAACTAGATTCGCGGCATCACTATTATTAGTAACGCTAATACCAGTATTGTCCATATTAACAGACTCATTTTGTGCGCCATAAATTAAATCTTTATTAGAATCAAAAGTATTCTAAATAACAGAGGACTTAATTGTACCATCATTATTTACGATGTTGGCGGCCCGTGCATATTTCCCTTCGGAGAACTCCAAATTTTGAGTCGCTGCGGTGATGCGCTAGAATAAATCATCAAACTACGTTTTATAATTCTGCACTTTAATTACGTCTTTCTCAGGAGTCTCAAAGTATGATGTAATTTCAGAGAGCAGAACTTTTTCTTTATATGGAGTGATTTTATCCGGCATATAGCCGAAATATTTAACATCTTGAATGAAGCTTATATCACCAAGATGAAATACTTTGGATTTATATTCCTCTAAGTCACTCAAACGAATGACGTTAATCTCATATTGAATCTGCGGCCGCGAGCTTGTATAGGCGACTTGTAAAGCATCAAGATAATAAAGATCATCATCCCAATAATCTTCAGAAGTCCAAGTACCTTCTTGAATAAAGCGAGAATAGCGAGAGTAGAATTGTTTATTTAATGTTCTCAACTCCACAATGATTTCGTCTTGGCGTGCAGATGTAGTCTCAATATATTCTTCAAGTAACTGAATACTCTCTGTAAGATCTGCACTCAACTGCCTATACTCATCAATACTATTTTGAGTATTAGACCTATCATTCATTAATGACTTAACTTTGGTATCACGATAATGAGTTCTAATATATGTTTCAACCTCATCAAATGATGTTACACCAGCAAGCTTCATTAAACTATCATCTATTGAATTTAATTCATCAATCGCGGCAGTTATATATTGACTATATACTGTAGACATTGCACTTTGCTTTGTCAACTCAGATCGTTTATTAATTAAATTCTATAAATTCTTCTCATATTCACCATTTAAATCATGTAAATGAGAGTAGTATGCTAATCCCGCAGTATTATAAAGATCATTATAAAGTGTCTACCCATCTAATAAGCCCTATTGGATATAATAATCAAAGTTGTAAATAAAATTCTCTCTCGGATAATTCTATTCACTTCGCGCGATAGAACAAAAACCATTTTTACCAAACTCGTTTTCATTCTACTGCACAATTGTCTTGGTTGAAATCTTGTCAGACTTGATATTACGAACAACGCCTTTTAAATCTACACCATAGATAAAACCGATTCCAGTTTCCTAACCGAACTCTTTTTTAATCTAAACGTACTTAAGCGGCGCGCCCTCATCATTGTATTGGATATAACCTTTATCATCATGTACAGTAACAAATTTAATCCAACATTGAAACGTCTCAGCAATAGATTGAAGTATGTTAAAGCGATTAGAATTACTTTCCTCTATCGTACCGTACTTTTCAAAGTCGTTATAAACAGGTTCAATATCTTCCCATTCTGTTGGTGAAGTATAAAGATAAATCAATGTATCCTTTGTTGTACCAGCAGGTTGCTCTGCAGCAAAGTACTTCCATACGACCTACGCGATAGATTGCAAATTCATCTGACCAGGATCAATACGAACTGGTTCCTCATCATCATAACCAGTACTACCCCATACTTCTTTATAAAACTGAACTTCTTCAATCCAACAGTCTGGTGTATCTAAGAAAATACCAAATGGCTCAGACGTACTTAAAATCATGGCATACGCGCACGACTTGATACAAGTCATATCATATTCAAGCCACTTGTTTGCACGATCATAGAATGAGTTTGTAGTTTCAAAATACTTATCGCCCTCTGGCATATAGTCACCATCGCGGCCTTGTATATATGGAGTAATTAAAGAAGGATTTGAGATGTACGGTAGTTCAGACGGCTCCTCACCACTTTCGCGTGCCCGCACTCTAAATACATACTTTTCCCCTTCAATAAAACCATTTAAGATATATGGGCGGTTATTTTGAATACCCATATTAAAATAAGTACCCTATTTAAGCCTTAAGAAACTGGTGGATGTATACTCTGCAATCTATGTAGAGGAATCAAATCCAGGAGAAAGTTTAAAGTACAGCTCATCTCCAACCCAACCACTTACATTTTTAAAGTTGGACGAGTTTGTCACCAAATTAACTACTGCTAAAGCATCATTATATTCTGTTTCTTGAAAACCATAAATTGCGCCATCGTTATAAACATTTACATAGCGGCCGACCACATCGCTGTAAGTGGTCTTCTATGATTGCACAAGCCGCTTCGCGCGATACTACATAGATAAGCCAGTAGCAAAATTAATAGAGAAAACAGATGTACCATCTACTGATGCAGTTGCAATCTAACCATCAGTATCCCATGTAACATTTACACCATAACAATTACCATTGATCACCAGCATATCATTCTGATCTTGTTGCCATACATTGGTTCCATTATAGTAAAACTAGCAGTATGGTTTTAATGTATTAATATCTGATGCACATGAATAATATATCAGCGCGGGCTTGCCTTGGGATATGGCGGCCGCCGTGTTATCAGGATTGAGACGAGCAGTAAAGTCGTTTAAAATTGTAACCTCATATACTGCTTCTTCTGTCTCTTGATAAATCTTATTCGACCCTTCCTCATCATACAGCCAATCTGTATTTTCAAGCGTTCGCTCAATTAACTCTGGCGCAGTACCAATATTGTTCTCTAATTCTGTAGCAAATTCTAATTCAAATCCATTACGACTTAATTCAGTAATATAACAGTCTTCACAATTGTACGTAAACAGTCGATTTGCTGAGTCTTCTTTAATAGATTTAATTAATAAATCATACCATTCATCTTTCCATAGTACTTTAATCTTTCTTTCGTTGACTAAATAGCGTACATATGGATTATCAACTTCTTCGCCAGTATGAGTATCAATATATTTATAATAAAGATTAAAACTAAATTTATTAGTTCCATTTATATTATTTACTAATTTTGGTTCGCGGGCGCGTGACTCTGATGTCATTGTATCAGAACCGATTACAACAAGCTTCTCTTCAACAAATCTATTTAAATCGGGATCAAAAACATCAGCCCATACACTTATTTCATACTTAGATTTCATATCGCCGCCCTCTTAATAATACAAAGGAGTATATTGCGCGCTTACAAAAGGTTTATCTGATAATAAAACAGAACTTCCAACAGGAGGCCAGAAAAAATCGCCAGAGTCGATAAATTTATTATACAGATTACCAGATTTGGATTTATCTGCATTTAACCCTTCAATTAACTGCGTTTGGGTATTAATTAACATATATCTGTCACCATTAATACTTCCAACTCCAGTTAATTTTAATTGACCAATATCAGCGCCATCCGCACGCTCGCGCAACTCAATTAATATATCGCCACTTACCTCATTCAAATCATAAAGAATTTCAATATTGGCAGGCATATCACCACTATTATTAATTGTAGCACCGGCCGCTGTATAAGCAAGACTTGGACTATCAACACTAAAAGCAAAGGGATAATAGGCAACTAATTGTACACTACCTTCACCTTTATAAATCCGAAATTCTAAATGATCAAAGCAAATATATTTTAACTGTGGTGGCTAAATACATTTAACCATATATTTCTTATATGGAAACTCATCAAACACCAAAGGCTTTACTCCTTTAACACTAAACATCTATCGTAATTTGCGCAAGTCTTCATCACGCAAATCATCAAATGCAAAGTCAATCTGAAACTGCTTTTGTGTATAATAAGTATCCCAATAATAAGTGCCATCGCCGCCAGGTACTTGTACAACAGCATCAGTAAATGTGGGTAGCAAGTTATCCTAATAACGATCATTCGTACTTACACGAGTTATATTTAAATTATATGAATGTTCATTTCCTAACTAAAAGCCAAGAAAGTCACCTTGAAATACACTCATTTAAAATCCTCCTTTACGCGCGGGGCCGTGGAAGACCCCGCGCCCTAATTTATCTCATGAAACTTAATGTATTGACATTACGATAACTTGCGTCATCATAGAGTTTTTCTTTAATGCGATTAACCATACGGTCAACATCATAGTCTGAGGAAATACTATCTACATTGACTGCCACATTAAAGACAGAACCACCAAAAGCATTGGAATTAATATTGCCATTATTACCCATCATATTGGGAAGTACATCAGCTAATTTAAGAAATGCATCAGTTTGACGTGCATTAAGAACGTATTCTGGTTCAGATGAAGTACCATCTAACCATGCCAAACCAGTTGAATTAGCAAGACCGCCTGTAGCATACTTCTTTCCAGTTACAGCTTTAACAACACTAGATACGGCCGACGTAACTGTTTTTGCTGCTGCAGCAACTTTATTAGCAGCCTATGATGTTTGTATTGCTGCCTGACGGCTAGCCTAAGCGGTTTGTTGAGCAGTTGGAGTACTAACAATACCATTATAATCATAACCGCCACCAGCTTTAGCAAAGGCGTTTGGTGTTGTTGAAGTTGACTAGCCTTGTTTTTCAGGTGTCCCAGAAGGGGTATAACCACCAGAGGAGCCACCGCCTCCACCACCGCCTCCTCCGCTAGAGGCCGCGCTCGCGACTTGATTTCCAAGTTTGGTCATAGCCTAACTATAACTACCAATCGCGCTTGATACGCTCTCAACGGCTTTAGTTAATGCAGTATAGAAAGTTCCATTTTCTTCAGCATTCTACTTAAGTATAAAAGCAGCAACTTCTTTAAAAGTACCGTTTAATTCTTCTTCCCAAACATCTTTACTAACATCACTCATAGCCGCCCAGTTTTCCTGTTCTTTTAACAAGTCAACTAAGTCAGAGTTAGTAAGTAATTCACCATCGGCGCCCATCGCACTAGTTAACAGATCTTTTACATATGCATTAAACTCACCATTTTGACTCTAATAGTCTAACTAGGCTTGCATAATATCAATCTATTGCTATCTCTATTCTGCAGCCTTGTCATTATCTTCTTGCAGACGACTAATGGCCTAATCAACTAATGTATCCTCATAACTCTATCTCTAATCCGCCAACTCTTTTTCAAGTTGTAATGCCGCAAGATCATTACCACCTGTCGTATCTCTTCTCAAATAGGCCAGCCGCGCCTCATCGTCAGAAATCTCTTCTTCAGTTTTTGTATTATCACGAATCTAACGTTGTAAAGAAATTTGTTTCTGTAAAGAGTCAAGAATTTGAGAATTAGAATTATTTAATATGTCATTTAACTCGCTATAATTATCAATAACCTGTTGATAAGATTTAACAATTGCATCATAAACACGATCTTCAAAATCTGTAAATGTATCACGCCAGATATTCTCTAATTCCTAAATCTGGTTTGTGATGTCCATAATGGCATCATCAGCATCATCGATTTTGTCCTAAATCTCTTCAGCTTCATCAACCAGTTCTTTAACATGTTTATATTGCTCTTCATCAGTAATCTAATCAATAGCATCCCAATCAATTTCTAATGTGCGATCCTGCCAGTTGTACCACAAGTACTGATCCTGGTCATTGGTCGTATCCATAAACTCACGCATCTCTTGCTCGCGTTTTTCAAGAGCAAAGGTTTGATGATTGAGTTGTGTATAGAGATTACCAAGTTGTTTGATTAAGAGATTATATAAATCTTTACCAGTTTTGCTTTGATCTTGGAGATAATCTTCATACTGCTCCTCGATTGCTTTCTAGTCGCGCTCAAGTTCCGCGATATCTTCCATAAGATTGTAAAGCCAATCGAGTTCATTTTTCCATTCATCTGGAGTTTTTTCTTTATCGGAGCCGCTTGATTTACTTCCGCCTCCACCGCCGCCGGAGGATTTTTTAGTTACAGCAGATGGATTCCATCCACCGGAAGCCCAAGACCCAATAATACCCCCTTTAGCAAAACTACCTTTTAAAATTTTACGTGTTTCTTGAGCATTAAAGACACGATCACCAGGTTGAAGGTTCTATAATTCTGGATGATGCTCACCAGTGATATAAGCATAACCTTTTTCTTTATTCCATACGATTTCAGGACCTTCTTCACCAGTAAGAGAAATACCAGGAGAAACCTTATTATTTGCTGAACCAGAAGCATGGGACTAGACCGCTCCACCAGAAGCAGTCGGGCCTTCAATATTGGGAGGGCCATTATTCCAATGCCAGCTTATACCAATATCGGGATGAATTGCTTCAATTGATCCTTCAATTGCTGTCGCGCCAGCTTCACCTGCTGTAGCTAATGCACTTTCAACACTACCTGTTAAACCTTCATAATTACCACTTGCTAAAGCTTGACCTACAATATTAGCATTAGCATTTGCTAATGCTTGATCTGCAACAGAAGTAAGTCCTTCCATTGAATCAGATTCAATAGTAATAGTTTGAGAAGTAACTTCTATTTTATTATCGTCAACTTTAGTAACAACTGGTACTTCAATTTCTTTTGTTAGTTTTCCGTCAACAGTTTTAGTAATATTGTCCGCAATTTGTGTAGCCTAATTTGGACTTAATTTTAATTCCTATGTTAATCGCTACATTAATGCATCAGCATTAATAGCACCGCTTGCTTCATCAAAAATTCCCTACAATAAATTTCCATATTCTCTGGTCATTTCGTGACCATTAATATCTTTTGGAATTGAAGAGAATTGTTTATTAAATTCGTCAATTAAAGCCTAACCTGTTAAACCGCCACCATTACCATCTGACCAGTCAACTACTATTGGAATGGTGACACCTTCGCCTGCAATTGATTGTAAATCTGCCAATACCTATTCAGCAGTTCTATCAGTAGCAGCGCCCAAAGCAGCCAATTCATCTTTAGTAATAACAGAATTTTGTTGTACGCTTTGAGCAAAAGCTTGTAATTCACCTTTATAATTTAACTCGTTCCAATCTTGACGCATATCATAAAATTGTGCGCCAACACCTTCAATAAAAGCACGTGCCGTATCTTCTGAAATAGATTCAGCACCAGTTAAATCCATTAAGGCTTGCTAAACACCTTGAATAGCTTCTTGTGCATTATTAAATTCAGTTAAATCCCATTTAAAGTTATAACCTTCTTGGTCAAGTTGAGTGATATGAAGTCCCTTAGCCAAACCAGTTTTAACAACTTGCTACATAAAGCCTAAACCATTATTTTCTGCTAGACCAGAAAGCTTATCAATCTAGCCTTGCATTTCTGTAGCAATTTTTTCAACTGATTTGTCTGGACCCCATTTGCCTTTCATAAAATTATCATAGGCACCTTTACCAAAGAAATGATCATAAATATTTTCAGTGGGTTCGTTACCAAATTGCCATTTAGTAACATATTCAGTTAAAGTTTCCAATTCAGAAACTATGTGTTCCGTTCCCTCTGTTAAATCAGTACCTTGATCAAATTCTTTTATCCAATCACTAACGTGTCCAATTAAACTTTCAAAACTTTCACCAGCGCTTAATGCTTCCAATAATGATGTCGTAATACCATCAATAGCAACACCAGCAGTTTCAAATGCATTAAAAGCTTCAGCCAATCCTTCTGCAGATACTGTAGTATCATCAATAAGCATTTGAAGTTCTTCGCAACTTTCTGCAAGTTCTTCAATATTACTCGCACTTAATCTTCCATTCTCATCAATAAATTTTGATAAGCTGTCAGTCATATTTTCATAACTTTCAGACAATAGGAAGGACTAAACAAGATTTCCAGTATCAAATAACGCTGCATTTACTTTTTCAATTTCTGGTAATAAATTTCGAAAACTCTAAGGTAATTCTAATGCTCCTTCTTTAGCTTGTTTCAACTAGTGAAAAGCCTAAATTGGTTTATTTAAATCAAAGCCCTAATAAAACTCTTTAACCTAATTTAAAGATTGAGTATCCATATCAAGCATAGAATTAATAAGTTGAGCCATACCAGACGAAGTAATGGTTCCTTCTGCCTAGTCTAAAATGCTTGATATACTTTGAAGTAACTCAGGTGATAAATTATTTACCTATTCCTAAAACTACTCAGTTAATGGTATTTTAGATTCAAAAGCTTTCTAATAAATATTTGCAGACTGCATTTGTTGCGTCTACTTTGTATCTTCTGCAATCGCTTTGATATGAGCTTTAATAGTTTTTATACTTAAACCAGTAGCAGTAGATAATGCTTTAAACTAATCTTCTGTTAATCCTAATACCCTATTTAAATCAGCCTCAGATTCTAAATCAACTTTACGTAAATCTATTGCATCAATATTACGATTATAAACATCTGCTAAATGTTTTATACCGTCTATGTCTATAATTCCTTGTAATTGATCATTAGATAACTATTTACCAGTACGTGTAAAGATGTCACCAAGCATAGGTAACAAAGCATTAATTAAATCATTATCTTTAGTAATACCCTATAACTATTTAGCATAAGAAAGCTATGCCTGGTTTTCCGCCGCAGCTCGTGCACTTGTAATCTAATTAAATAAATTAGTAGCTTTAGATATATCTTCTGGTTTAGCAGAACTTTTTAAAATCGCATTTAAATATTCTTCTGGTGTTAAATTAATACCATTAACATCTAAACGATTCTATTTAGTACTACGAATCCACAAAGTACGTAATTGATCTTCATATACATCTGCTTGACGTAATCCAACTGTAGCATCTGCAAAACCAGATTTAATTTCTGCTTCTTTTAAGGTGTCAGAAGCATTTTTAATTGCATCTGCTAGAGCCTATTCATCAACAGTAATTTGAATTTCATTATCAACGACTTCAGTAACTACATACTTAGCTAAACTACCATTTGATTCAATAGCTGCCAAAACCGCTTCATTACGAGCTTCAATCGCAGCCCTTCGATCAGAAGCAGTTGTAGCCAATTCTATCTCAGCAGTTTTTTCTTTGTAGGTTTCCTATAAATTATTTAATGACTAAAATTCTTTTTTAGATTCTTCTGCTGCATTTTTTGCTTTTTCAGCTAGTTTCTATGCCTTTTGAAGCTAACCAGCAGGTGATGCACGCCATGCAGCATAAACTACACCTGCGGCTGCAGCAACCATACCTAATGAAGCTGCTAATGTCGCTGCACCTGCTGCTGCACCAGTAAAAGCCCCACCGATACCAGGAAGTTTACTTAAACCAGCTTGTAAATTTTTTCCAACACCAGTTTTAATAAAATTATTGCCAAGTGCACCAAATAAAGTTTTTGGAGTTTTTCCTCTAGTAATAAAATTACGACCGCCCATTGATGTAACTGAATAGGCACTGTCTTCTTTATATTTCTAAATTCGTTCTCCTAAATTACTAAAAAGACCACCAGTACCAAAAATACGAGTACGATTTTTCTACTAAGTATTAGCCTAATAGATACCTTCATCATTAAATGTACCTAAACCTAAAGCTGCACGTATTTTATTAGATACTAAACCCTATCCAAGTAAATGGCCTATAGCACGCGTACCTAAACCACCATCTGAAAATAATGAACGCAATCCGGCAATACTACTTAGTGCTGCGGCCCACTTTAAAACAGAGCCAACACCTTCACCAAAGGCACTAGTAATTTTATTAACTAAATTTAATAAAGCAGTTAATGCATCTACAACAGTCTTAACCATTGCATTATTGGTTAAGCCCATTAAGAATTGATCCCATGCATTTTTTAAACGAGCTAATTTACTCTATAAGGATTCTTGTGTTTTAGCAAATTGTTTTGCACTAGCACCTTCAGCATTATACGCTCTACCAACTAATTCTTGAGTGCGAGCATAATCTTGCATTAAAGCGATAAAACGCGATTGCTAACGAGAACCAGCTGCCTATGTAGCAATATATCTTTGCTATACACTTGTTAAAGTATCCCATTTAGAAGCTAACTCCATGAATATATCATCAAGTCCAACTTCACCAAGGAAATATTTATTTAAATCAACACCGGCAGTACGAAGTGCAGCGCCAACTTTATTGACATCTATTGCCTAACCTTCTTCGTCGGTGCCTTTTAATTTATTAGTATCAACTAATTTTTTAACTTCAGAAAAACGTGCTACAACTGTTTTTAAAGCAGTACCAGCCGTTTCTGCTGATTCACGCGTTGTTTCAATAATCTATGCTAGAAATGCCGCAGTTGTCTCAAACTCCATATTTGCACTATGAGCAAGAGACGCGACCTTCGTCATAGCAGTTGAAATTTCATCAACATTAGATGCGGTATTAGCAGCAAGTTCAGAATAAACATCATCAACACGTTGAGCACTTTGTTCATCAAGCGCCATATTGAAACCACGAAGAGCGTTTGTCATACGGTCTGTTGCTTCAGCAGCATCCAAACCAGCGATACGCGCCATCTTTAAGGTTTCAACTGATAAAGCATTAACTTCGTCGTTATTTAAACCTTGCTGATAATACAAAGTTGCTGCTTCGTAAGCCGCTTGTGTTGTAACACCAAGCTCATTCGCGCGCTTCGTATACTCAGGCAACTATTTCCACATATCAGAAACAGTAAAATCAGTAACGACTGCTGTTTCTGTCATAGCTTTATCAAGATCTTTAATAGTTGTAACCGCGTCTCGAACAGCACGCTTAATTAAATTAATAGCATTACTTATACCAAAAAAATACTGAATACGAGATTTAACCTAATCTATCTCACGGACAAACTAAGCTTGACGGGCTGTTAATTCATTAATTGCCGAACCTGTATTATTTGCAGCATTAGTGATGTTATTTAATGACTCAGCTTCTTTATTAAGTTCTGATACAACATTAGCAGTTGCATTTCGAGCTATCTATGCCTACTAGCCAATCTTATCATTAATATCACTATAATGCTATGCATTTTCAGTTTGAGCATCAACCATCTCTCGCTTCATCTAACGAAGTGCATTGGTGCTATCAACAACATTTTGAGTTTGATTTTTTAAACTGCTAAGTTTATTTATGATTTTATCTAATTCCTAAATCGCACTCTCAACGTCACCTTGTTCAAATAAATCAAGTGCATGCTAACCATGCTCTTTAGCACCTTTAGTTTTAATCTAAGATAAAGCGGTTTGTAAAGCCTATAATTTAGAAGTATTAATGTTATTAATTTCCTTCTAAATATCAGCAATATCTTTACTAAGTTTTGCAATATCACTTTTAGCCTTATCATCAATTTTTATAATTTTGCTTAAATCAGTACTACCCTTAACTTCATTCTAAACTTTAGCTAATAGTGCATCTAATTTATTTAATTCTTTGGTAACTACATCAAAGGATTTAGTAATTCCAGTAGCATCAGCTTTAGTTTTTACACCCTTCTCAGTTTTATTAATAAAGTCATCTAATGCTTTATTTACAGATACAAAGCTATTTTTTAAATCTGCTGTTAACTTATCCGGCATCTTAAGTTTGGATAATGTAGACTAAATACTATTAACTTCAGATTTAACTTTACTAGCATCAAAAAGCGCTTTAATACTTAGTGTAAAAGTCTAGTTCGCCATTTCTCCACCTCAATAAAAAAATCAGCATTAGCTAAAACTAACGCTGACTTATATCTCACATATCACTATCTATATCATGTTCTAAAAAGTCAAATTCAACAACATAACTGTCATTTCTTGACCCTACGGGTACGCCCACCGCTCTAAAGTTACCAACCACGGGATTAGCCTGCGCGCCCAATTGTATAGATAAGCCAGACATTAATTTTAGTTTCGGAATCTTAATAACTCCCGTTGTAATAAGTCCAGACGTATCGTCCTTTACTCTCGTAATACCTTCTAATTCCAGAAATCCGTTGGTGAACTATTCTCCAATTCGCGCGATAGTTGCACCCTGCGTATAATTATACCTATAGCTTACCACTACATCGGTATAACCCGTATCTATTCTTAAAAAAGTACCAAGTTTAAACCAATGTATTTTTTCACCTGTACTTTTATCGTATACAAAAATCTAATCGTATGGTTCTTTACTAGTAACCACATTACCAACTGCATCACTTTCAAGTTCTTCAACTTTAGTAATTAACAGTGGCTCCTCTTCTTCAATACGAATAATATTCGCATTATTTAACAAACCAAATTGTAAATTTGAAAAAACACCCTAACTAAAGGTTAAATCAATCTACTGTGTCTTAGTCCAATAAACCCATCCGCGGTTGTCAAATCCACCGCGCGCGGCCACATAATCACGAAATTCACGTAGGCCGCTTATCTAAATCTTATCAAACTTTGCAATAATTTCACCAGCATCGTAACTTTTTCCAGCTGCTTCTATATTACAAGTAGTTTTTAAGCATACATTCTCTAAACTTTTAAATGAACCTACGCTCTAATCAAATTCCATGCTTTCCTCCTTTTAAAGAAAATGACGGAGAAAGTCTCCTTCCTCCGCCATTCTTTAACTATTTAATTAACCAGCGCTGCCTTCGAGTTCGTACTGAACCAGCTTCATCATGTCGCCGGATTCCGGACGCAGGACGGTCAGGTTCATATTAAAGGTAGAAGGATCGCCTTCAGCCTCAAGGGTAATGGTCTGCTCAGCAGACATCTTAGCCTTAGGAATAATGAACTGGAAGAACTGGTCACGACCATCGATGTCAGAACGAGCATAGGTGTCGCCAGTGACATAGTAGGTGCCAGGGAATGTATCGCCAGACACAACGATGGTGTTTGTGGTTGCCTTCACAGCATAGGTGAACATAACCTTCTGACCAGCACGAGTACTGTACACTGCAGAAGCCGCAGCAGCAAGAATGTCGTCAGAAGTGAAGGTGCTATCAAGAGCAGTGCCGTCTTCGGCAACAAGCTGAGCACCAGTAAAGTTAGAGCCATAAAGCTCAATACCGGAATTAGCAAGCAGCACCATACCAGCAGGAGCCGCACTATTTGTACCGATATACACTTTCTTACGAGCGGAGCCATGAGTGGCATCATAAACGTCAGCAACAAAGTACTCAGGGAACTTACCAGTGTTGTCAAGACGCACGGTAGCGGTGTGCTGCACATACTGAGAAGAAGCATGCGTAACAAGACCGTCGCCAAGCATGATCGACATGGACTTCGGGCTAAAGAGAGCGTCTTCAATGCTAACGCTAATTTCCTTACCATAGTCCCAAGTGATCAGTTTGGGGTTACCCTTACCACCACGAGCGTCAACCTGCTCGGCAGTCTGCTCAATGGTCGAAACCTTTAAGGTATCAAGGAAGAGAACCGGCTTACCAGGAGTACCATCTTGATTGATTTCATAAAAGGTTACGTCTGCAACCTCTTTGATACCATAGCGGTCTAAAATACTAGCCATTTAAAAATGACCTCCTATTTTATTAATCTTCTATATTTCTAATCCAATTTTGCGGTTTTACTTTCTTACTATCGGCCCCTGCAAGTAAAGAATCAATATCAATTTCATATTTACTCTTTTCTTGGTAGTAGCGTATCAGAGTTGATACGGCGGCCTAACTTAACTCTCCAATATTAAGTGGATTTAAATTTAAACCCATACAACAAATTGCAGCCAAAGTAGAACCTAAAGTTAGTGCATCTTTTGATTTTGCTTTTACTCTATCACGAAGGCGCGCCTTCGCTTTAAAATATTTAACTTTTGGATGTTCATTAGGATCATACACTTCAATTTCTTTTTCACCAACAGAGCGACGTAATAATTGTTGAAATTCAAAGAAGTTATCTTCTTTAATAATGCGTAATTGATCAACTGACTTTATCTTACTTAGCTCTTGCGCTAAATCACCAATAACAATCATATTCTAATCGGTTAATAGTGTAACTGGTTCATGAATAAAGAACTCAAAGCCATTTCTAATTACTTCGGCCATCTATTCATCAGCCTCAGCAAAAGTGAAAATATATTCTAATGGTGTCGGCAATTTATCAAAAGAAACTTTCTGCTCAACAAACTCATCTTCTATATCTTCTTGGCTGGTAAAAAATAATTTTTTATAAACTGGATAGTTTTTATTGGTTACTATATCTTTTATTTTAGGTGGATAAACTTCACAAATACTTCCAAAAGGTAAAGAATAACCTAAAAAGAATGAAGCATCAATCATAACTGGTAATGTGATAATTCATCTCATAGCAGCTCATTTCTTCTGTTAAGAAGTTAATCTAGAAATCGCCGCCAACCATTTTACCAAGACCGTCAATAGTCTTGTTATTTAATGAACGATGAATCTCACCCATAATTGCGAACGGCCGCAAATTAGAATCTTTTATAAACCATTGCGTTAAAGGAACAAAGACTTCAATATCAATACGGAAATCACGAAATTCGTCATTACCGGGATTAGATGTCCCGCGCACTACACGTAAAACAATAATACTATGTGCAGTCTCTTTTGGACCAACGCGCGGCACAATCTTAATTAATTTATTAAATATTTCTTCTTTAATCTATTCTGAAGTCAAATCATCTTCATTATATGGATCTTTACCAGTGTAGTAAAGTAATTTTAACAAAGTCTAATTTGCTTGTAAGCGACTTACTATTTTCTATAAATTTGGTCCAAGATCTTCAAGATTACGAGTTGTCGCCATCACTTACACCTCCATTAAACCAGAAGAAATCTTCTTCATCATCAGCAGGCTTCTATTCTGGCGGATTACTCAAATCAAATTCATAGATAGGATCGATCGTTACATATTCCACACCCAGACTAGATTGAATATCATAACCAGTTACACGATAATACTCTTGATATGGTTCTTCGCCAACAATAAAGTAATCATCTTTTTTAATGTATTGATTAAGTGGTGTGATAAAGAAACTAGACTTAAGATTCTCTGAATAGATTGCATCCATACGAGAACGTGAACGAATTTCATCTTTAAGCATGTTATCTTCTTGCCCATACAAGTATGCCCAAGCGGTCTGCGTTGATCCATCGCGCGCCGTCCACGTAAGAAAATGTGTCATCTTTAACACAATGTATCTATTATACCCACTAGCTTTAATATCTTCTAATAATAGATCATCCACGGT
>Ga0265301_10001035_pt1 | contig 37927 bp, 63 predicted proteins | sample AusTroGonzalo_MG_2_FD_193488 | JGI IMG/M metagenome (GOLD analysis project Ga0265301, IMG submission 193488) | Bovine rumen microbial communities from tropical cattle in Woodstock, Queensland, Australia - Gonzalo_04 | ecosystem: Host-associated > Mammals > Digestive system > Stomach > Rumen ...
CATTGGTATTTGAAAGATATTATTAATCTCACTACTTTATCTATACAATTTTATTTTTACTTATGCATGGTATGTAATAAAAAAGGTTTGTATAAAGAAGCCATAATAAGCTCATTTATTAATATTTGTTCACAAATAATCCTTTCCAGCTATTTTAAATTTCCACTAGCATATCAATTTGTTTGTTTCTTTATAATTTTTGTGTTACCAATTATGATAACTAAAAAAGTTCAAATAAAAAGGCAAATAGTGTGCGTATTAATGATATATTTATACCAATTTATATCTTTATTCGTGAGAAATATTGGTGTAACAAACAACTACGGGAATTTCATAATAGATGTATTATTAAATACAGACCAATTGATATTGTTAGCGATAACATATAAATTGTATTTTATGAAAGGAGAATTCAAACTATGTCTGAAACAGGAAGTTGGTTCTTATTCGCTAAAGAAGATGAACTTAAAAAAATCGCTGAAAAGATTGCAAAAAAACTTGCATAGTTTTAAAGCGAAACCAAAAGTAGAAAGAATATCAATAATTATATATTTAATTTTAAGTTTAATTTGGAATGTATTGACTGTTATTTTGGTATTGATCATTTCACAATTAAACCACACATTTATTGAATGTATATTTATCTTAACTTCATTCTGGTTATCTAAAAGAGCATTTGGCAAGCCATTCCATTTATCAAGCATGGTACAATGTTTTATAGTTTCAAATTTGACATATTATACCCTTAACAGAATCACAACTCCTCTTGGAATAAGCATACTTGTTCCAATATTACTTGGTGTTGGGTTATCATACATTACCTCTAAACTAGTCAAAAAGACATATAAACCATTGTACAAAGGAATGCCCGAAGATTTGTTTGAAGAAACCATTTTAAAAGTTACAGATAAAAATAGTGTGAAATATAAAATATGTTATGACTTTTATATATTAAAAGAAAGTGACGTATCTTTATCATTCAAATACAACTATTCAATAGCAGGTATAAGAAAAGTTAAAGATAGAATTAATGATAAAATTAAAGAACTTAAATAAGTTCTTTTTTTAATTGTATTATTTTGTATTAATTTTTATAAGTAAAATTATAATCAAAGGAGGGACATAATGACAATTAGTAGTAAAACACAGTTGTTATATGCCCTCCTTTTGTTTGTTTAAAGGAGATGAAATAAATGTACAACAACCCTTATATAAACCCATATAATACACAAGCAAATATTGACAGATTAAATGAACAAATAAACAATTTAGAAAAAATGAAAGCACAAATGCAACAACCACAACCTCAACCAACAAATTTAACACAAAATTTTCAATTAGCACCTGCAAGTAGAGATGTTATAAGATATGCTGGTTCACTAGAAGAAGTACAACGAGATATGGTTATTGGTGACACACCATATTTTAGTAAAGATATGAGTGTAGTGTGGATAAAAAATATTAAAGGTGAAATTAAAACTTATGAATTAAATGAAATAATACCAAAGGATGAGAAAGACATTCAAATAGAATATTTAAAAGGGCAGATTCAAGAATTAAAGGAGAAGATAGAATATGAACAATTTAATTCAAATGTTGCTACAAAACAAGATGCAACAAATACCGCAAAATATGATGAACCAATTAGAGAAACAATTGAAAGCACGAAATCCACAAGCATTTCAAAAATACCAAGAAGCAAGAAAGAACAATAACCCGCAAGATTTATTAAATGAAACCGTTAATAATTTCACACCACAACAAAGACAGCAATGGGATAATATGATGAAAATGTTTAATCAACCTCAAAAATAAGGCTAGATGCCTTATAGGAGGATATTTAAGCTAGATTTAGGTATCTTCCTATAAGTTATCTAGCAACTTAAATATATAGAAAGGAGAAAAATATGAATAATGGTATTCAACCCACAGTAGAACTTGCTACTAATAACGGAAATGGTTTTGCTTATCCAGTAATGCCTATGATGGGTGGTTATGGATACGGAAACGGTGGTTTCGGTGGCTATGGTTCTGACTTTATTTGGGTAATCTTATTATTAGCATTATTCGGTGGTTGGGGAAACAACGGTAACGGTGGATTCTTCGGTAATAATGGTTTTGATAATGGTTATGCTTGGCTTTCAAATGGTCAAAAAGAAATTATGCAAAACACTAACAATGGATTCAATACTTTACAATTAAGTAATGATATTCAAGACGTTACTAATGGCATAAATTCTTTATCTAGTCAATTATGTAACTCAACATATACTATAAATGACAGTATTAAAGATGGCTTCTATGGTTTAAATACATCATTCCTAAATTGTTGCTGTGAAAATAAACTTGGAATTGCTGATTTAAAGTACACCGTTGCAACTGAAAACTGTGCCGATAGAGAAGCATTAAGTAATGGTATTAGAGATTTAATTGCTAATCAAACAGCAGGAACTCAAAGAATACTAGACCAATTATGCCAAGACAAGATTGATGCTAAGAACGAAAAAATTGCTGACCTTCAAAGAGAAATCTTAATGAAAGACTTACAAGCATCTCAAGTAGCACAAACTGCAACATTAAGAGAAAACAATGCAGTAGTTGCTAACCAATTAGTTAGTGAGTTACGTTCATGCCCTATCCCTGCTCAACCAGTATATGGCAATCAACCTATATTTACTTGTAATGGTATAAATACAAACGGATGCGGATGTGGTTTAAGTACAACAAGTCAATTTATTTAATAGCATAGAGTAGAATACTACTAACCTGATTACAGGAGTTTGCTAACTATGAGAATAGGCAAACCCTATTCTCTTTTATTTAAGAAAGGAGAAACAATATGATAGAAACAATTATAAATGAACCATTAATATTACCAAGTAATGCAAGTCCAATAACTTTTGATGAAACTGATATAAGAACTAGGTGTGCTACTTGTTGTGGTTGGTTAGATTATTCAAATGGTAATCCTAACTTTAAGATATTTGGAAATGGATATACAGGTTATTACGATGTAGAATTTAGTGCTTCTGTTAGTTCTGCAACTGCTGGTGTTGTAGCAGTAGCATTATTCCAAGATGGCGTGATAATTCCAGATACAATTCGTGCTGTAACAATTGCAGCAGCCGATGATTATGAAACAATTTCTTTTGATAAGAAATTAAGAGTATGCCCTCGTGGAACTACAAATTTAAGTGTAAGAAGTGTATCAAGTGTTCCAACACCAACTGATCCTACGACACCAATATCAACTACACAAGCAATTATAACTAATGCTACATTCAGTATCGAAAAACTTAACAGATAGTGAATAATAAACTAGATATAACAAGTTTGTTTTTACAAGCATTAAGTTTACAAATATTATTTCAAGATTATAACAATAGAGATTTAATGCAAGAATTACAAACACAAGATGAAAAGTATTTAAAACAAATACTTAAAAATCAAGAAGAAATATTAAAAATCCTTAAAGAAAGGAGTGAAAAATAATGGAAGACAAATTACTGGAAAAGGTTGATGAGAAAATTCAACACATACTTGATGAAGATATAAATACTAATAATTTAGAACATTTATACAAATTAAGCAAAATAAAACATATGACAAAGGAGGACAAAGAAATGTACGGAAATTATGGAAATTATGGACGTAGGCCTGGATATGATAGTTACGGAAGATATTATGGAGAATATGGAAACTATGGCGAAGGTTCTTATGGCAGACGCGGATATGATATGAAATATCGTGGTGATGAACACATGGATAGAATGTCAGGAGAATATCATAGATACATGGAAAATCGCGAAAGATATGGTGCTAACCCAGAAACTGACAAGGCATTTGAATATATGGTTAAATCGTTGGAAGATTTTGTTAAATATTTACACGAAGAAGCTGAAACACCACAAAATCATCAAATGTTAAATGAAGCTTTGCAAAGAAGTATAAGATAATGTACAAGTTTTATAATGCTAATGCTTTAAATAAATATGAAGACGACTGCGTTATCAGGGCAATTTCATGCGCTACTGGTAAATCGTGGGATTATGTTTATGATTATTTAAGTGATATAGCACAATATGAAGGCACTTTACTTGATAAAAGAGATTTTGTTAGAAATTATTTAGACCGAACTTATAGGAGATTAGACGGCATACACGGTAGCGTAGGCGAAGTTTCAGGTCGTTTTCCTAACAATACTTTATTAATTACAATGAATGGTCATATAGTATGTAGTAAACCAGATAAAAGAACTGGGTTGCCAACCATATATGACACGTTTGATTGTAGAGATAGAGAAGTAGAAGATGTGTGGCTAGTTATTTAACCACACATATATGTATCCGTACTCAAGAGGTTAGAGGCAAATCTGCAAAATTTGTAACGTGGGTTCGATTCCCACCGGATACTCCAACGTGTACAACTGCATTTTTGCAGTTTTTTATATATTATGATATAATCTTGTTAGGTGATAAAATGATACCACGTAGAATCATATTTTGCTGGTTTGGTGGAAAAGAAAAACCAGAGAATATACAAAATTGTATAAAAACTTGGAAAGAGAAAATGCCAGACTGGGAATATCTAGAAATAAACGAAAGCAACTTTGATATAAACTACAACGAATATGTTAGAAGTGCTTACGAAAACAAGAAATGGGCTTATGTTTCTGACGTTGCTAGATTGTGGGCTTTATATACTTATGGTGGTGTGTATATGGATACTGATGTATTGGTATATCAACCATTGGACAAATTCTTAAACCATAGTTTCTTTACTGGTTTTGAACAAGCACATTATCCTGTAACTGCTACAATGGGTGCAGAAAAAGGGAATGAGCTTGTAAAAGAAATGCTAGATGTATATGATAATAAAGTATTTCAAACTCATGAAAATTGGGGAGATTATGAAACAAACACAATGATTATGAGTGATATTATAGGTAAATACTTTGATAGAGAAAAAGTGGAATATCAAGAAAATGGGAATATGGCTATATATCCACGTGAAACATTTTGTTGGCATGAAACATTAGATGATAGGGTTTATACAAAACATTGCATGTTCGGGAGTTGGGCTTATGACTAAAAAGAAAATAATATTTTATCAAAGTAACTTCTGCCAAATAGGTGGCGTTGAAACAATGGCTTATAATTGGTGCTGGTGGTTAAGAAATTTTTTTGATGTTACTGTATTATATTGTTCAGGAGATACTGAAAGATTAAGAAAAATGGCTAAACTCGTAAAAATGGAAAAATACGAGGAAGGCAAAACCTATGAATGTGATATTTTTATAAGAAATAGTGTATGGGGCAAAATACCAAAGAATATAAAAGCAAAACGCATGATAGAAATGCGACACGCAAATTATAAATATCTTATTGAAAAAGGCTTATTATATCAACAATATGCAGATATGGGAATAAAAGAAATAGTTGGTTGTGGCAAATTTGTTAGCAAAATGAGTGATGAAGTATTGCACGACCACCCAACAACTATTAAAAATATATTATTACCAAATAAAAAAACAAACAAAGTTCTACATTTAATTAGTTGTACAAGACTTGACCCAGCTAAGGGTTGGAATAGAATGCTAAAATTAATGGAAATGATGAAAAATGCAGGTATAAAATTTGAATGGAATATTTTTACCAATTCCACAATGTACAAATGCGATTATGAAGAAGTGCATTTTTGGAAGCAACGCTACGATATATGGGATTACCTAGCAGATGCAGATTACACCGTTTTATTAAGTGATAGCGAAGGACTACCATATACGGTGCAAGAAAGTTTACAGTATCAAGTGCCTTGTATAGTCACTGATGTTGGTGGATGTACCGAGCTTATTAAAGATGGCGTAAACGGTTATGTTGTGCCACTTGATATGAATTTTGATATAAATAAAATAACAAAAATACCTAAATGTCCTGAATATGATAATCACGCATTAGAAGATTGGCTAAAATATTTAGGATATGAAGGTAGAATAAATAAAGAAGAAATCATTAAGAAAGCAGAGGAGGAGAAAGAAATTATGTTAAAAGTAAAAGCTATAATTAAATTTAATGATATGGAAGCAAATGCTGAAAGACAAATCGGAGATGAATTTATTTGCGGAGATGAAAGGGCAAATTTCCTAGCTGAAAAAGGTGCTGTTGAAATTTTAGGAATTGTCGAAGAACCTAAAATTGAAGAAACAAAAGAAATTAAGAAGAAAAAAACTACTAAAAAATAACATCAATTTGGTGTTTTTTTTATTTTGTGGTATAATTTATTTAGTATGTCAAACTTGCAGACAAAAAATGCAAGGGTTATACTCCAACTTAAAAGAGTATAAAGAAAGGAAATTATGGAACAAGAAGTTCAAAATGTAGAAACTGAAACTACTACTACTCAAGAAGTAGAAACAAACAGTGAAGAAGTTGTAGAAAAAACATTTACTCAAGACGAAGTAAATGCAATTGTTAAAGAAAGACTTGCAAAAGCTCAAAAAGGTATACCTAGCAAGGAAGAATTAACAAAATACAACGAATGGAAAGAAAGCCAAAAAACTCAACAAGATAAATATGATGAGTTAGTAAAAAAAGATGGTGAAAAAGATACCACTATTACTAATTTAAAAATGGAAAATGAAGTTTTAAAAGCCGGTGTTACTGATGCTGATGAAATTGAGTTTATTGTTTACAAAGTTAGTAAAATGGAAGGTGATTTTTCTGAAAATCTTAAAAATTACTTGGCTGAAAATCCTAAACACATTAAAACACAAGAAACAAAAGCAACAGGCGTTGAAACTAAATCAAGTTCTGTTGTAAAAGATGATGGTGTTCTTGCTATTTTAAAAGCAAAACATCCTGACATTGATTTTTAGAAAAGGAAGGAATGATTAAAAATGGCTAACGCAATAGCTATAAATGGTACTCATAAACGCCAAGAACGTTATGCTGATACTATTGTTAAACTAATGAGAAAAGAGTTTAACATAAGAAATGAATTTTCAAGAGATTACGAAGGTAATCCAGTAAGTGGTGCAGTTAATGTACCTACAAGAAATGGTGATATTACATTAAGTGATTATGATATTCTTAATGGTATTACAATGACACAAAGTGCTACTGACTATCTACAAATTTTAGTAGACGGACACAAAGCATTTAGTGAATTAGTTGATGGTTACGAAGCAGAAGCTGTACCAGATAACCTAAAAGCACAAAGATTAGAAAGTGCTGCATATGTTACTGGTAAAGCACTAGAAATGTCTGCTATCAAGGCTTTAACTGATGGTGGAACTATCGAAGCATCAACAAGCGCTACAACAGAAGACAATGTTTATAAAACAATTGCTACTTCAGTTAAAAATCTAAAAGCAAGAGGAATCCCTACTGATGGTTTAAGAATTGCTGTTTCTGCTGATGTAGAATTAAAACTTTTAACTGATAGCAAATTTGCTAACACTGCTGGTACACTTGGTGCTGAATTAGTTAGAAATGGTGTTATTGGTAAAATAAATGGTGTTCAAGTTAAACCTAACTATCTATTACCTGCTGAAGTTGAATATATAGTTTATGCACCTGCTTGGTGTCAAGCAATCGATGAATGGAAGGTTGAACCTCAATTCAAAGATATTAACGATGGTAAACACGTTGGTGCATCTGCATTACAAGGACGTATGGTTTACAAAGACGTTGTTACAAATTCATTAGCAGTACAAGTTAAAACTACTGGTACACCTAGTTATTAATATAAAATAAAGGAGGCATTTTATGACATTTGAAGGACAATACTTAACATACGCAGAATTTCAAGCGTTAGGTGGTTCTGCAATTGGCGAAATGCCTTTTAATCTATTAGAATTTGAAAGTAGAAAACAAATTGACACAAGAACCTTTAATAGAATAAAAGCATTAAATGGTGCTGATATTCCACAAGAAGTAAAAATATGTGAATATAATTTAATAAATAGTATAAATGGTTATGTAAGTTCAACAAACGGCATTTCAAATAAAGGAAATATAAAAAGTGAAAATACTGATGGTTATTCAGTTCAATATATAAGTGCAAGCGATATAGCAGATGTTGTTAATTCTAAAAATGTGGAAATTAATAATATAATAGACACTTATTTATTCGGGTTAATAATCAATGGACAGCACATTTTATATAATGGTATTTAGAGATGATAACTAATTCAAGCGTAACTATTTATCACAAAAACGGAAAAGATGTTGCGACACACGCTGATAAGTGGGAAAGACATAATTATAGCAATGTCTGGTTCTTCGGCGGCAAGGGTGCTGGAATCAATAAAGGATACGACAACGCAAATGACGTTGAGGTACGCATACCCTACGGCCAAAATAGTGGCTTAAATATAAATGATTTTGCAATCGGCGATATTATTGTACAAGGCACCCTTGACATTAATATAACTAGGCAACAAGACTTAAATAGTTATTTAATTTATAATATACAAAGCATTAATAATAACAATTTTGGTAATAATCAACACATACATCTAGGGGGCAGATAATATGCCTGTTAGAATGCAACCTACAAGCGTAATAAAAGCACGTCTAGGACTTGAGCCGAACGGAAGAATACAAAAGTTCTTTACAAGTGAATGTGCCAAAGCAATGGATAAATACGTGCCAAAGGATGAAGGTAATTTAAGACTTTATAAAATCGAAGGAAATTATATTGTTTACGATCAACCTTATGCTAGGTATCAATATTATGGCATTCGTGAAGACAGTACACACAAGGTTCAACACTACACCACACCAGGCACTGGCCCTTATTGGGACAGACGAATGGTAAGTGTGGATTTGCCTAATATTGTTGCTAGAATACAAAATAAATTTGGAGGTAAATAATGGCTGTTACAGATTATAGAATATCAAAATTGAGAGATTATTTATTCGGAATAATAAACACTCTAACTACCGATAGAAACTATCAAATTAATGCTGATTTCCTAGGAGATGTCGATGATTATTCACTAGACAAAATTCCGACTGAAAGCGTTGTTACAAAATGGGTAACTGGTGATGAAGTACATAAGGATGTCTACTCATTCAGAAGCCGTAAATCTTACAGTTTAGATTATATTAACAATTTGGAAAACATAGGTTTTTTTGAAGATTTTGAAAGAAGCATCAAATCTAATAATGACGAAGGCGTTTTGCCTAATATAAATGGTATAGAAAGTATCGAGTGTTTGAATTGTGGAACATTGAATAGTGTAGATGGTACAGAAGCGACATTTGATATTCAAATACAAATTACTTATAGGAATATTAATGAAGGAGGTCCGGTAAGCTTATGAAAAAAATAATTGCTAAAAAAGATTTCATTTTAAACGGCATAAGTTATATCGTAGGGGATGAAATTCAAATTAAAGATATTGAAGCAATCAAAAAAATAAATGAAAAAGGTTATATTGAACCTCTTGAATTTAGAGATTTAGTTATAATCGAAAGAGAACTAAATAATAAAAATAAAATTAAGGAGGAATTATAATGATACCTGAAGATATTGGAAAATTAAAAACAAGTCAATATTTAAGATTTATTGATACTACACCAAGTTCACAAAATCCAACTTGGAAAGTAATCGGTATTGGTGTTGAAGAACTTGATACTTCTTATAATCCACAAATAAATACAGTAAAATGGATTATAGAAGATACTGCAAGAAGCGACCATGAAAGTAACCAAAAACAATCAAGTGTAACACAAAAAGCATATAAGAACGACCCTTGCTTTGAATTTGTAAACGCAGGACGTGATAAATTAAATTATGCAACGCATATACTTGAAGTTGACTTATGGAGTGGAACAACTGGTAACTACACTGCAAAAATGAGTGATGGATTAGTAGCAGTTACAAGTTACAACGGCGAACAAATTGAATATGATTTATATTTCAACGGTGACCCTGTTGACGGAACTGTAAGTATTACTGATAATGTACCAAGCTTTACTCCAACAACAAGTTTATAGCAAACCTTTAAGGGCGAGGCGAATTATCGCCACGTCCTTTTTTAAATAATAGAAAGAGAGATGTGAATAATAATGACAGAAGATTTTATTCAATTAAAGAAAAGCGATGTTCTACGCTTGGGAATTAGAACAGAAGATGGAAAAGATACAGGGGAATTTTTAGAATTTAACCTTGAAGACATAGAGTTGCCTTTGAGATTCCAAGAATTAATAGAAAAAGATAAAAAAAATAAAGAAAATATTAGAAATCAGCTTTTAATAATTGACAAAAAACAAGATGTAAAAGGCAAAAAGTTGTTAAGTAAAAATGAAGAAGATAAAATAAGAGCAATAAATGACTTCTTTAATAAAGAAATAGAAATATACAATATGTTTTTAGGTGAAAACGGTGTTCAAAAATTATTAAATGGTAGAAAAATAGGATGGACTACTTTGCAAGAAATTGACGAAATAATTGAGAAGCAAATTGCACCACATATTGATATTACAATGGACAAAATAACAAATAAAATCAAAGAAAAATATGGTAAATCAGTTGCTAATGAAGATGAAGTTTTAAAATGAAATATCCCGAATATGTAGAAGTAAATGGTAAAAAATATAAAATCAACACAGATTTTAGAGTTGCAATAGAATGTAATAGGATTGCCGAAGATGAAACAATAGGTGATTTTGAGCGTAGTTTAGCAGTCATATACAAGCTTTTTGGTGAAGATGGTATAAATACACCACAAGACTATGAAAAGTTGCTAGAAATGGCTAAAAAGTATCTATTATGTGGTAAAGAATACGATGAAAAAGCAAATGAAAAACCTGATATGGATTTTATAGAAGATTACAATTATATTTGGACGTCAATGTATAGTGATTATCACGGATTAGATATTGACAAAGAAAAAATACATTGGTGGAAATTTATGGATTTAATGAATGGTTTATCAAATAGTGAACTTGGTGATTGTTGCATTCTAAATCGTGTTAGAAATTTGCGAAATTTTGATACAAAAGATATTAAAGATAGCAAAGAAAGACATAAAATAGAAGAAGCAAAAAAAGAAGTTGCACTTAAGAAGAATAAACCGAAGAAAAAACAAGCAACTGACGAACAATTAAAAAGTGCTGAGGCTTTTTTAGAAGCACTTGGTGTAGAAAGGAGTTGATTTTATGGAAAATGTAGTTACAATAAAAATAGAAGCTGATACTAAAAGTTTTGAAGAAGAAATAAAACAAACAGAAAATTACTTAAACAAGCTAGTTGCTTCTTATGAAAAGGCTGCCAATATGAAAGGCAAACTTGTACCAAATGAAAAAACAATGGCAAATTTAAGAAAAGAAATAGAAAAAACTAACAATAAACTTATTGATTTAAAACAAAAACAAGATGCTTTAAATAAAAGTGAACTTTCAAAAATTCCACAAACATTAAGTAGTATTGGTAGTGGTGTTGAAGGTATAACACGAAAAGTGATTAAATGGGGGCTTGCAGTATTTGGAATTCGTTCTGCATATATGGCAATTAGGCAAATTGCTGGTGAAGTAATAAGTCAAGATGAACAATTAAAAGCACAAATAGATTATATTAAATGGTCGGTCGGCCAAGCATTAAAACCTATTATAGAATTTATTGTTAATTTGATTTATAAAATAGTTGCTGGTGTTGGATGGATTATAAAAAAATTATTTGGAATAAACATATTCTCAAAAGCAACATCAGATAATTTTAAAAAAGCTAATACTAATGCACAAAAATTAAAAAAGACTTTGACTGGCTTTGATGAAATGAATATTTTAAATGAAGATGGTACCGTTGGAGTTGCAAGCAGTCTAATGAATTTAAGTGATTTCGATTTACCAAGCCAAGTTGAAAATTTTGGAACTAAATTAAGAAATTGGTTTTGGGGTACTGATGATCCTAGCAAACAAAATTTTGGTTTCCTTTTGAAAACTACAAGTGAAGAACTTGTGAAAAATTTTGAATTTGCTTTTAAAACTATTAACAAAAACGTTATAGAGCCTTATTTTACAACACCTTTTCTTAGAGGGATAAATACTATAAAAGAAAAAACTAGACCAATGTGGGAGCCAATGAAAAATGCATTAATAGATGTAATTGAAAATAAAATAAAACCAGAATGGGAAAAGTTAAAAACTTTCTTATCTAGTGGAATAGAAACATTAAGGCCTATATGGGAACCAATAAAAGAAGGATTTATAAAAGCTAAAAATAGAATATTAGAAATATTCGCACCATTTATAAATGCAATTATAGATGCTATAAATTATACTTTTGGAATATTTGGTGTTAATTTAGACAGAATAGAAATAAAAACAGAAGAAACAGGCGATGAGATAGAAGATAACATTGGTGGTGCTTTAAATGAAGTTAAAAAAGATGCAAAAGGTTTATCTAACGAAGAATTTAATGTAAATATAAATTCTTCTAGTATCGATAATATTGATTTAGGAATTTCAAATATATGGAATGATTTGAAAAATTTGACATCAAAAACTTGGAAAGTAGCAGTAAAATTTGTTTCAGATGCAACGTCATCAGTTGGCAGTGCCTTTTCAAATGCTTGGAACCAAATAAGAAAATTCTTTGGATTTGCAAAAGGTGGAATTGTTTATCACAAACTTCCAAAACTTGCTTCTGGTGGAATTATAAATCAACCAGGTAGGGGTGTTCCTATTGGTTCTGCAATAGGTGGTGAACGTGGTATGGAAGGTGTTTTACCTTTAACTGATTCACAACAAATGGCATTGCTTGGTGAAGCAATTGGAAAATACATCACTGTAAATGCGACAGTTATAAATTCAATGAATGGTAGAGTTATTTCAAGAGAATTACAAAAGGTGCAAAATGATAGCAATTTTGCATTTAATAGATAGGAGTGATATAATATGTTTGTAAATAAAAATAGCATACAAGTTAAAATAAGTGGTATGAATGATTATATATCACTCGGGCAATATTTAGTTGAAGCTAAATACGGCTTCTATAAATTGTTTTCGTCAAATTCGGGTAGGACACTTTCCGGAAATATGACGGGAACACTTGTTGGAATATTTCCAAAGTTAATGCTACAATTTAGACCACTTACTAAAAGTGAAATGGAATTACTTACACCAATATTAGATAATGCAAGACAAAGTGTTAAATATTATGACCCTAATAAAAAAACAACAGTTACGATGGAAACATATACTGGGGATTATGAATATGTAAACAAACATATAATAAATGGCAACGCTAAAAACGAAGGCTTTAGTTGTTCGTTTATAAGTACAAAGAAAAGAGTGTGATTTATGAAAGCACATACAAATGATTTCAAAAACAATATAAAAACATTTGGTAAAGAAATTGATACTAAAATCACATATACACAAAATAATGAGGAGATAGAGTTAGGTGGAGAAGAACTTAACTCTGTCACACCACATTATGAAGGTGCTATTTTAAAGTCAGTTATGAAACAACTTGATTTGGATAGCAACGTAGATATACCCTTAAATACCGTTTTAAATGCTCAATTTGGGGTGAAAGTTGGGAATTCATATGAATACCTTGATTTTGGCAATTACATTGTATATAAAAGCGAAAAACAAGAAGACACGAACAGTTATAAAATAACTTGCTATGATAAATTATTATATTCAATGGTTGATTATGAAAATATAGGCGTAACTTATCCAGTTACAATAAGAAATTATATCAATGCAATTTGTACATATTTAGGTTTAACGTTTGCTAATAATAATGATACATTTGCGAATTATGATAAACAAATACTTACGGAATTATATTTAGATAGTAATGGAAATTCGCTAGGGTATAAATTTAGAGATGTGTTAGACGAACTTGCACAAGTAACCGCAAGTACAATTTGTATAAATAGCAACGATGAATTGGAAATAAGATACATCACACAAACAAACGATACAATTGATGAAGACTTTTTAAAAGATGTAAATGTAAACTTCGGTGAAAAATTTGGGCCAGTAAATACCATCGTATTAAGTAGAAGTGCCGGTGCTGATAATATATATTATCCAGCAGTATTACCTGAAAATCCATATGAAATAAAAATAAGTGATAATCAAATAATGAATGGGAATAATCGCGCTGACTATCTTCCTGGTATTTATGCAAAATTAAATGGTTTAGAATATTATCTAAATGACTTTTCAAGCCCAGGCATTACTTATTATGATTTGTGTGATAGATACACAGTAAGTATTGGAGAAAATAGTTATTCGTGTGTTATGTTAAATGATGAAGTAAACATAACGCAAGGTTTGGAAGAAAATGCCCACACTGATTTACCAGAAGAAACAGTAACGGATTATAGTAAAGCTGATAAAACAGATAGAAAAATAAATGAAACATATTTAATTGTGGACAAGCAAAATCAAACAATAGAAAGTGTTGTAAGTAACGTTTCAGAACAAGATGAAAAAATATCACAAATAAATCAAACAGTAAACGAAATCAATACAAAAATAAGTGATATTGTCGATATTACAACAAGTGGTGAATCAGGTTACGCAAATGTTAGCTTAATTAATGTAAATGCAAGTCAACCAATACAAATAAAAATACATCCTATTGGTGAAAGTATAAGTTATTTATATCCACATAATTCTTTATACCCAAGCGATACACTATATTCTAAAAATAGGGTATTAAGATTTACAAATACCACAACAAGCGAAGTATTTGAATGGGAATTACCAACTAATTTGTGGTATATAAATAGTAATACTTATGATGAATTAGAATTAAATTATGGTGATGGAACTAATCCAACAGTAACAGTTAATAGGAAATGTCAAATAAATGCAGATGGAACAATTAGTGCATTAGCAACACCAACAACTGAGTCATATACTTATCCTATCGATTTAGTTTTAACCGATGGTGATTATTCAATAGTGTTATTAGGATATGACAATGGCTATTTATATGTTCAACTTATGGCTAGTAATATATATACTACACAATTTGCAACAAGAGTTGAAATGAATAGTGCAATTACTCAAACAGCAACAAATATAACTTCAATTGTATCGGCAAATTATGTTGGAAATAATGAGGTTGTATCTAAAATAAATCAAAGTGCTGAACAAATTACAATAAATGCAAATAAAATATCGTTGGAAGGTAAAACAATAGATATGACTATCGACAATATTGCAATAAATAGTACAAATTTTAAAGTGGATAATAGTGGAAACATGATTTGTAACAATGCAACCGTTAATGGAACAGTAAATAGTAACAATGGATCTATAGGTGGTTGGAGTATAAGTTCTAATGGCTTATCAAACAGTGATGGAACATTTATAGAGAACGATGGATATTCTAATATTTATAATGTAGTTGATTTGTATATTTTGACAGCAATGTTAAGAGGAGATGTGCCATGGATACCTATGCCACAATCAGGAACACCAGAATTTGAAAGATACGATTTAAACAAAGACGGTGTAATAGATATTAGAGATTTATTAATATTAAAAAAGAAAACTCTAGGGGTAGAATGAAAGGAATGATAAATAATGGCTTTAGTAACATTTCAAGACTTGCCTAGCACAAGTACACCAATTAATGCTAGTAATTTAAATAATAATTTTAATGAAGTATTAAATTTAATTTGTCCAATTGGAAAGGTAGAAGTATTTTTTGACAATAGCGACCACAGTAATTATTTAGGTTTTACATGGGAAAGAACATCAATAGGTAGAGTTCCTGTTGGTATTGATACAAGCGATACTGACTTTGATACTATTGGTGAAACTGGTGGTGAAAAGAAACATACATTAACTAGTGGAGAAATGCCTTCACATTATCACAATACATATATAAAAGACTTTTTAGGTGGTACAGGTGGTTCAACAACTCCTGGATATTTTATAGCAATTAATGATAGTGCAACTTCATATAATTATGCTTATGGTGTAAGTAATATAACAGCAGTTCCTACAACAGAAACAGCTGGTAGCGGAAATGCCCATAATAATTTACAACCATATCAAGTTATGGCATTTTGGAAAAGAGTGTCTTAATTAATAATAAAGAAAGCGAGGTGTAATTATGAATCTAAAAAGTGTAATAACAATGATAATCGTTGTAGTTCTATCATTAGCTTTTGGATATGTGGTATATCAATTTGCAGATGATGAAATAGCTAAAATGATAGTAACTCAATTTTTAACAGTAGCAACAAGTGTAATTGGTTTCTATATAGGATACCAAACAAATAAAACTAAGGAGGAAAAATAATTATGGAATTTGTAAAAAGATTAACAAGTCCTAGTGATGATAATAAATATTATTTAAGAAAACCAAAAGGATATAACCCTTGCATTCGTGGGAATCAAAAACACGGATTAAATCACGGAGTTTATGATGTACTTCCAAATTGTACAGGATGGGTAAACGGTCGTTGGGAAGAATCACAAGGCTATACAACAAGTAAGCTTCCTTATAATAGCAATGCGGGAACTTATTTAAGAGATAACAAAACATACGATGAAGGATATACACCTCGTGTTGGTTCAATTTTAGTATATAGTAATAGTGGTGCAGGGCACGTAATGTTTGTAGAAAATATAGATAAGAACGGAAACTGTCTTGTTAGTGAAAGTGGTTGGAACTTTGTTAGCAAACGTATGTCAACAAGAACAGTAAAACCTCACAAATATAAATATGTTAGTGGCTACACTTACCAAGGTTGTATTTATCCAGTAGAAAATTTTGGCATTCATTATTACGGTAACCTACCAACTAAAACTTTACAATATGGCATGAAAGGTAAAGAAGTAGGATACTTACAGGATTTTTTAAACTGGTGTTTAGGTGAAACACTAAATGTAGATAAATCATTTGGACCAGCTACAAGAAAAGCTGTAAAAGAATATCAAAAAAAATATGGACTTGCAGTTGACGGATCATTTGGGCCAGCTTCAAGAGCAAAAGCAAAAACAGTAACATTCTAACGGAGGTATAATGAGGGAAATTACACAAGAGATGATAAAAACATTTAAAATAGATAAATTGGGTTTTGACTTCATGGGTTACACTTTTAAAAGAAAGGGAGATTTATCTTTTCATCATCTTATTATACCTCGCAGAGAATCCAAACAATATGGAATTGGTGAAGGATATTTATTTTGGAACGGTGCTATTTTAAAGCAAAATACTTCACACGAATATTTGCACATAATAGAACAATACGACAAAGATATGTTTAATGCTATAACAAGTGAAATGATAGACGAAAACTTCTTGCGAAGAATAGAAATATCAAACTTGAAACATATTAGAGATATTTTACTCCAATTTGAAAAAGAATATTGTGGTGGATATAGCAAAAAAGGTAAACCTATTATTAGAGAAGAATATATTACTAATAGGATAAATCTTGAAAAAGTACGTTAAATCGTGCTTTTTTTATGTAAAAATACGTAAATTGGTAAAAATTGCTAAAAAAGTGTTGACTTCATTGGCAAAATTTGGTAAGATTATATCAAGAAAGGAAAAGAAGTTATGAAAAAAAGACATTTAAAGAAGTGGGTTAAGGTTGTGTTAATTGTATCAGCTGTGGGAATAATACTAATTGGATTCAAACATAAAAGCGCTGATGATTTAGGTAATACTTGTTACGGTGGAATTGTGAAAGTATGTGGTAAATAATGAACAAAGAAGAATTTTTATTTGAATTATATAAAGATACAACACAAACTGGTGATGAGTTAAAAAGGGCGGAACTTCAAAAAAAGTATCCGGACGTAAAAATTAGTGACTTGCACCGAAGAATAGTCAATTATCAAATAGAAAAATATGGCTACTCACTAAATAACTTCGGGGCGAATAGGATGGATTATAAAATAAGGATGATGAAAATTAGAAATGAAAAAAGGAGAAAGAAAAATGGAAGATAGAAAAACAAGATATGTAATTGTAAAAAACAAGGTGTGGTTAGAAATACTATACAAGGGTGTTCCGATGGGTACACGTGCCGTTTACGCAGGAACAAATAAAAAAGATTGTGAAAGGTGGATAGAAGAAAATGTTAAAGAAAATAGATAATCTTGGTAGAGTAGTAATACCTGATACTTTTAGAAAAGAAGTTGGTATTAGATTAAATGAAAATTTAGAAATGGAAGTTAAAGGGGATATGATAATTTTAAAAAAAATAAATAAAATGTTAGACCAAGGATCAATTAACTATTTATATAATAGATGGATGACTGAACATACTGATAGTGAATACGACCGCGGATTTGGTGACGCATTAAAAGTAATATTAGGAGTGGAGGATTAAATATGAAAATAGACGAAAGTAACTACGATGTATTTTATGAAATAAATAATAAATTTAGTAATATAGATACAAACATTGTTTGGAAAGACACAGAAAATATTGAAGGAAATATAGCTGTCGAAGATATGTATAATATAATTATAGATTTATATCACGAATATAGCTTGTTAGAAGAAAAACATCAAGATTTATTAACAAAAATAAAAGAAAGACTACAAAAAAAGAAACACCATGAGTTTATGTTAGAAATGATAGACCACTGGGATGAAAAAGATAGACTTGCCGATGATTTAGTAAGTGAAGAAATAAAATCTTTAAATTCTTTCCTAGATAATGAAAATTAGTGATTATCCACTAATTTTTTATTTGTAAAATAATATAAACTTTTAATTGACATAATAGTAACATTATGTTATAATCTTTATAGATAGGAGGTAGAAGATGAAGAAAAAGTTGTCATCGGTGTATCTAACGGATGAACTAAAAAAACAACTTATAGAAGAAGCAAAAGCAAAAGGTTTGTCATTGAATGCTTATATCACCATGATTTTAATGGAAAGGAATAAGCAATGACACGTGAAGAATATTTAAAAGAATTAAATAAGGCATTTAAAAATTTCGTATTTTTTGAAGAAGACCATCACTATGAATACAAAGGACAACGAGTAGGTATATCAGTTACTAGATTAATTGAAGATTATACAAATGAATTTGATAGTCAAACAGTTGCAGAAAAAGTTGCTATAAAAGAAAATAAGACAATTCAAGAAGTATTAGATGAATGGAAACAAAAAAATGAATGGTCTTGTGAAAAAGGTTCTATATGTCATGAATATACACAAAGTTGTTGGAATAAAGAAATACAATTGATAGACCACAAATTACATACAACACCACAAAAACAAGCACTTTTATGGATTTTTAGCCAAGCAGATAATTTCTATCGTGATTATAAAAATAGATTAGAACACCTAGTAGATGAATTTGTAATAGGTAGTGAAGAATATGATATTGCTTCGGCAATAGACCATTTGTTTATAAATAAAGCAACAGGGGGGCTTGTATTAGTAGATTACAAAACCAACAGCGACATCCATAAAAACGAACGATACGCAAAGTCAATGAAAGTACCTTTATCACACTTAAAAGATACAACATTGAATCATTACTTTATACAATTATCTATTTATAAGTACATAGTAGAAAAATACACTAATTTAAAAGTTGATGAGTGGTTTATAGTTTATATGAGTGAAAACATCGACAATTATGAAATAATAGAAGTACCGTATTTAAAAGATGAAGTTGAAAAAATATTAGAATGGAGAGTGTGGGAATGAAAGAAAAAGAAAAAAATTATTTTGAAATTCTTAATTCAATTAACGTAAGTGATAAAACAGAACAAAAGAATGGTCTTACCTATTTAAGTTGGGCGTGGGCATGGGGTGAAGTAAAAAAATTGCATCCGAACGCAAATTACAAGATATATGAAACTGAAGACGGTTGTATATATTGGACTGACGGCAAAACTGCATGGGTTAAAACCGGTGTTACAATAAACGATATTGAACACATTGAATACCTCCCTGTTATGGATTACAAAAATAAATCAATACCGGTGGACGCTATTACAAGTTTTGATGTGAACAAGGCAATACAACGTAGTTTAACAAAAGCCGTTGCTAGACATGGTTTAGGTTTATATATTTATGCCGGTGAGGATCTTCCTGAAGATGGCAAAAATAAACTTGAAGAATTAAAAACAAAAATAAAAAGCTATCCTGACGCAATTGAAGTTGTTAAAGGGTTTGGCAAAAAATTAAGTGAATGTTCAGAAGATGAATTAAATAAAATTATTGAAAAATTAGAAGGGAAATAATTATGAATAAAATTATATTAACAGGAAACATTTGTAAAGATATAGAGGTTAAATATTATAACGATAAAAAATATGTAAAGAATACCATCGCCACAAAAAGAGATTACAAAAACAAAGACGGAGAATACGATACTGATTTCTTTAATTTTACAGTATGGGGCGTTCAATCAGAATATTTAGAAAAGTACGCCAAAAAGGGCGACAGAATAATAATTTGTGGTAAAATGCTAAATAACAATTATGAAAAAGACGGACAAATGGTTTATTCCAATGACATCCAAGTTGAAACAATTGAACTATTATCATCAAAACCACGTGGAGTAGAAGATGAACTTCCTTTTGATGATGATGTAGTAGAAATAGACAATAAAAAGGGTGAAAAAAACCTCCTTGATTAAGAACTTGTAAAATAAGTTCTTTTTTTGTAAAAAAAATATTGACTAGGTGCATAATGGGTGCTATAATTAAATCAAGTTAAAGATAGGAGGTAAAAAAATGGAGAGTGAAGCGACATATTCAATGATTATGAAGATTCAAAAAAATGCCGAAAGCAAAACAAACAAAATAAGAATACCGAAGGCATTTATTGATAAGTTTGGTAAACAATTTTATATGGAAGTATTTGAAGACAAAATAGTTCTAAAACCAATTAAAAAGAAAGGGCAATAAAAATGGCAAAGTACAATTTTGAAAATATACCAACACAATTAAAAGAAAAAGGATTATTTTGTTTATGGACTTATTCACAAGAGAATACTAAAATTCCGATTGATCCACATACTTTTAAATATGGCGATAGTTCTGATACAACGAAGTTTGACAAATACGATTTTGTTGTTGAAAAAACTAACGATAAGTATGGGCTTGGAATTGGCGTATTTAATAATATTTGTGCAATAGATATAGACCACGTTGTTGACGAAAATGGGATTATATCAGAAAAAGCTATGGACGTTATAAATACAATTGATTCTTACACTGAATTTTCTCCAAGTGGTACAGGAATAAGAATTTTATTTTATTGCGATAATGGTTTTAAATATGATAAAGAACGTTATTATATTAAACATGGGGATTTGGAAATATATGTAAGTGGAATGACAAAAAGATTTTTAACTGTCACCGGAAATCACATTAAAGGCCATTTTAAGAACGCACAAGGCGAATTACAAGCAATATTGGATAAATATATGCAAAGAAGCCAAACGACCAAATATGGGTCTTTAAACGCAGTATATGGTGATTTCTTAAAAATAGGTTTAGAAAAGGACAAAACTTTAATTGATTTGTGGAATAGCCAACCTAGTGGGTTTGGTGGTAACGAAAGTGAAACCGACCAAGCATTATGTAATAAATTGGCTTATTGGTGCAATAAAGATTATGATTCAATTTATAATGCTTTTATGAGTTCGCCATACGTACAACGCAAGGACGATGCACACCGAAAGAAGTTACAACGTGATGATTACTTATCCACAACAATTAATAAAGCAATTTCTGCTTGCAGTACAACCGCTTATGAAAGAAACGAAAAATACATAGAAGAAAAAGAAAATCAACTTATAGCATTGGAAAAAAGCGATGTTATAGAAATACCGGACTTTGAAAAGGATGACTATATAAAAGGTGATAAACCTTTTGAATGGCTATATCAATTTAAAGATAATCCATTTCTTATGGCACAGTTTCGTGAACAATTAAAAGAAAAAGCAGGTAAAGTCGGAGTAAAGAATTTTGTAACATTATTCAACGCCTATTGCTTGTTAAAGAATTCAAATAAAGATATTAGTGAAAACTCAACTGACTTTTCAGGCCAACCATTTTCATTCGACTGTGGTGATTATATTGCCAATGATATGGGTATAAAAACATTTGATAAGTACGGATTTGAAATCAACGTATGTAATCAACCACTTCTTCCTATTGAACGTATGATAAATATAGACAATGGCGAAGAACGATTAAAACTTATATTTAAGCGTGGTGATTATTGGAAAACAATTATTGTGCCAAAAGACGTATTGGCAAGTGCCAATAAAATTGTGGACTTATCAAATCAAGGTTTGATGGTAACAAGTGAAAATGCGAAGTATATTGTAAAATATATAAGTGAAATAGAGCATTTGAATTATAATAAGATACCAGAACAAAATTCAGTTAGCCGACTTGGATGGGTTGGTGAACATGGTTTTAGTCCTTACGTTGAAAACCTAACATTTGATGGGGAATTATCGTTCAAACATTTATTTGAAAGTGTAAAACAACGTGGGAAATACGAAACTTGGCTTAATGAAGTTAAAAAAGTAAGACAAGGTAGTAAAATTTCCAGAATTATGTTAGCAAGTAGTTTTTCATCGGTTTTGCTAGAAATATGCGGTGCATTACCATTCTTTGTACATATTTGGGGCGGAACTGAAGCAGGTAAATCAGTTGGCTTAAGATTAGCTGCAAGCGTATGGGCGAGTTCACGAATGGGTGAATACATTACCACATTCAATTCGACTAATGTAGCGTTGGAATTACAAGCAGGATTCTTAAATTCAATGCCATTCTGTATAGATGAATTACAAATGCAAGCAGGAGAAAAACAAGGATTTGACAAGATAATATATCAATTAACCGAAGGAATTGGAAAGTCGCGTGGTGCTAAAACCGGTGGACTACAAAAACTTGCAACGTGGAAGAATTGCATAATCACAAATGGCGAGATGCCAATTTCAAGCTCAAACAGCGGTGGCGGTGCTATAAATAGACTTATACAAATTGACTGCAAGGATGAAAAAATATTTGATGATCCATCAGGATTATGCAAAATATTAGATAATAACTTTGGTTTTGCAGGTAGAGAGTTTGTGGAGAAGCTAAAAGATGAAGAAACACAAGATTACGTTAGAGATTTGCAACAAAGGTTTTTCAAGAGATTTTTGGAAAATGGTGCAACAGAAAAGCAATCAACCAGTGCAAGTATAATATTAACGGCTGATAGTTTAATAAATCAGTGGATATTCCAGGACGATATATTACTTACGGTCGATGATTTGCTTCCTTACTTATACACAAAAGAGGATGTATCTGCTAATAAAAATGCGTACGAGTGGATTAAAGACATGGTTGCAAGTAATATCAATAACTTCAAAGCTAACGACTTTGGTGATTATACAAAGGAATGTTGGGGTAAAATTGAAGAAGATGGAGATACACAAAAGATATTCATTATCAAAGGCGTATTTGATAAACAAATTAAAGATTCAGGTTATAATTCACAAAGTTTTCTATCTTGGGCGAAGCAACGTGGTTTGTTAGAAACTGACGAAGGCAGAATCACAAAAAAGAAAAAAATTCAGTCAATTGGAACAAATTGCGTGTGTATTTTATACAAAATAGACTAATTTTGGGAACTTGGGAACCTTTTGGGAACCGATAAATGCCCATAAATAGGGCGTTTGCGAAGATGGTTCCCGGTTCCCACGAAAAACACACACCTTTATATTGTAGAGAGTATATAACACAAAATTTTATAAAATTTATACATATACTCCTCACGCGTATAGAGATAAAAATTTTATGGGAACTTGGGAACCTAGCCTTCAAACCCTTATAAATAGGTTGTTTGCGAGTTCTCAAATACTTGGGAACCTAGGGGAACCATAGGGAACTATAAAAATATATAGGAGGAAAATGATGCAGGAACAATTAAATAGTTTATTAGTAAAAATAGAAGAAATAGCATTAGAAAAAGAAATATATGATATTGTGGAGTTGATAAAAGAAATAAGTGATTTACTTGGTGATGATTATGAAATATATAAATTAGGAGATAACGATGAATAGTATTATTGTGGAAATGGATACACGTAATCAAAAAGATAGTTATGTTACAGATTATTTTGACAAGCAAGGAATCAAATGGATTCGTAACAAATTATATGCAGGCGATGTGAAGTTACTAAATGACACGAGGATTATTATAGATTTAAAAGCTAACGTGGAAGAAATAGCCCACAATTTGTGCAATAGTATGGAACACGAACGAATTAAACGAGAAATACAACGTGCAAAGGAAATTGGGTGTGAAGAATTTATATTTCTTATCAAGTCAAATATAAAAAGTGTGGATGATTTAATCAACTGGCAGTCGAAACGTACGAAGGTAAAAGGCAGTGTGCTTATGAAAGTAATGTCCACAATGAAAGAACGATATGGATGCAGATTTGTGTTTACAACACGAGCCAACGCACCGAAGAAAATTCTTGATTTACTCACACAAAAATGATACAATTAAATTGCTAGAGAACATTAGAAACATTTATACGAGTATATTAGGCTTGTTCTCTAGCGATAATTTGCCTAGTATATTCATATAAGTGTTTCTTTTGTTTTATAAAGAAAAGGATATAATAAAATGGATAATTTTATAGAAATAAATGAATTAATTAAACAAATTGAAGAAAGTGGTTATATTGATTGTAGTAAACATACTGATTATGCTGATGAAAACGAGTACGCTAGTATATTGTTTTATTTAAACAAAACACAAAAACTAATGAATTATATTAAAGAAGAAAATTTGATTAGTTATTTTAGGGAAATACATGATTTAGAAATAGCAAATAAATTAGAAGATTTTATAGAAAGTGAAGTGAATTAGATTATGAGAATATTAAATTTATATGCAGGAATAGGTGGAAATAGAAAATTATGGGGGGGATGATAATGAAGTAGTTGCTATTGAATATGATGAAAAAATAGCAAAAATATATAAAGAGAATTTCCCAAATGATGAAGTTATAGTAACTGATGCACATCAATATTTATTAGAACATTTTAGAGAATTTGATTTTATATGGGCTAGTCCACCTTGCCCAACACACAGTAAAGTTAGAAAAACATTAGCAATTAAAAAGAAAAAAGATGGAACAATATATGAACAAAATAAACCAGTATACCCTGATATGAGGCTATATGAAGAAATACTACTGTTAGATGGATATTTTGATGGTTATTATTGTATTGAAAATGTAATTCCTTGGTATGACCCACTAATAGAACCTCAAAAATTAGGAAGGCATTGTTTTTGGTGTAATTTTAAGGTTCCTAACAAAAAATTTGAAGCAAGAGGAAGTTTTGATAACACTGAAGAATTAGCCAATAAACTTGGATATGATATAAGTAATTGGCAAGGTGTAAATAAAAAACTTTTATTAAGAAATTGTGTCGAACCTGAAGTAGCAGAATATATTATGCAATGCTTAAATGATTATTTAGAAAGTGAGGTTAAATAATATGAACAATGAAATAAAAGAAATATTAGAAAATATAAAAAATAAATATGAAGATTATTATGTTCAAGATGTTGTATCAGGAAGTGATTTAAAACAATTATTAGATTACATAACAAACCTAGAAACAATAGAACAACAATATAGTGCAATATTAAGTGAAAATACTGAATTAGAAATTAAGATAACAAACCTAGAACAAGAAAGAGATAAATATAAAAGATATATAGATGAAACTTTTTTATATAGTTATGAAGAATTACAAGATAAAGTATTAAAATTACAACAAGAATATAATGAGTTATCTAAAAAATTATGGAACGAAGTTGATGATAGAATTAAATTGAAAGAAAAAAACGATAAAGCAAATTGGTGGTTAGAACAAATGTTAAAACAAGCAAAAAGTGAAGAAACAAAAGCAATTATAAATGGAGCATTAGAATTATTATTAACAGGTGGTGATGAAGAATGACAAGTAATAAAAAAGTATTAAAAGATTGGCATAAATTAGACAATTATTTAAAAACATTTAAAGGCACTTGGGAAGAATTAAAAGAAAAATTAGATTTAAGTACAAGTGGTGATGAAGAAAATATAGATATTTATTATGGCTGTTTTGAAGGAACTATACACAATAATAATGGTAAATATGAATTGAGTTATTATGTAGATGTTATGAATGAAGATTTATATGATGATTGGGACAATGATGTAGATATAAGATTGTTAGAAAAGGAATAAGTATGAAATATTTAAGTGTATTTGAAAGTGATAGTGAAATACTTACAGCAATAGATGATATATTTTTAAAAAATAATTGGTATGATTTAGATTGCACTTATTCAAAAGGTGTATTCTATTACGATATAAAACAGCCTAGATCAAAAAGTGATTTAGAACCATTATATGAAGATGTAATACAAAGTGATTGCACTGATTTGAGTTTTATTGAAAATAGTTCATTAAATAGTATAGTTTTTGACCCACCGTTTTTATTTAGAAATAGAAAATCAGTAAACAATGATAAGATAAGTGCAAGATTTACATATTTTAAGAGTTATCAAGAATTACAAGATATGTATGAAAAGTCTATGGATTGTATTTATAAAAAACTTAAAAAAGGTGGTTATTTATGTTTTAAGTGTCAAGATATGACTGATGGCAAGTTCTATTGCACTCATAATTTTATTATTAATTATGCTGAAAGTATTGGTTTTGTATTAAAAGACATTATTATTAAAAAATCCAAAACAAAATTACAAAGAGAAGCCAAACAACAAAATTGTGTAGCGAAAGTTCATAGTTATTGGTTAATATTAAAAAAATGATTAGGAGAGTGAAATAACAAATGAGTGCAGAAGAAATGTTTGAAAAGTTAGGGTATAATGTGAAATTTGAAAATAATAATTTTATTCATTATGCTAACTTGGAATTATTAAAAGAACTTAAATTTGATAAAGAATATAAAGTGTTTTATATAATAGGTTCTAAAACAATATTTGGTGATGAATTACAAGCAATAAATCAACAAGTAAAGGAGTTAGGCTGGTATGAATAATGATATAAAAGAAATATTACAGTTAATAGGTAATTGTTGTTATTGTGGTGAAATAAGTGAAGATAAATGTGAAAAATACTGTAATTACATAACTAATTTACAAGAAAAAGTAAATCAATATGAAAATCCTGATGATATGACTTTAATGTTTATGTGGTGTGATGAAAAAGCAAAAGACAAGATAAAACAATTACAAGAAGAAAATGAAAGGTTAAAAATCGAATGTTCTCAATTAGAAAAACTTGATTATTTAGAAGAGCTTAACAGGGAAAAATTATTAGTTAAGCAGATTGATGAAATAAGAAAAGATTACAAATCAAGATGTGAAAAAGCAATAGAAGAAATTGATATAATTGATACTACTTTATTATCTAATATAAATTCTTATATTGCATATAAAATTGAAAAAACAAAAAAAATATTAACAGGAGATGATAAATAATTATGCTATACATATTAGGTTACATTATACTTGGATTATTATTAGCAGGAACTATATTTTTTATCTATATGGCATTATTATTAAATAGTGAAAATGAAGAAAGTAAAGGCAAAAAATAAAACATTATGAATCAGAAAGAAAGAGACAAACTTATATTAGAAAATCTTGGGTTGATATACAAGTGTATTCAAAACTTTCATTCACAATATATTTCTGACGATGAATTTGAAACTTTATATTATTATGGCATTTTAGGTTTAATGCGTGGTATTGATTCATATGATGAAACAAAATCAGCACAAAGCACGTATTACTATGCTTGTATAAAAAATGAAATGATACAATACATAAGATCAAAAGAATTACACAAAGAAAAAATAAATCATATCCACAAATATTCGATAGATTCACCCATAAAAGAAGATTCAAATTTATTTTTAAAAGACATTATTCCTTCGACCGAAAAATTTGAACACACAATAGAAAATAATATTTGTGTGGAAAAGATAATAAAATTTTTAGAAGAAAGATATTCTAAAATTGATGTTGTTATATTTATGCTCCATTTTGGTTTATGCGGTTCATTATCAATGTCGGAAGCTGAAATTTCTGAATTATTCAATATGAGCCGAAAAACAATATCTTCTAAAATAGTGAAAATGATGCAATTACTTAAAAGACAAAAAAGGAATTTTATGTAATTTGCTTTTTTTCTTGCTTTATGTTATAATTATATTGTGATACAAGATGTCACAACCCCTTTTTATTCTTTTTTGGGAATAGGAATGTCAAATACTCTCCTATTCTTTTATTTTACCTTGACAATTATTATATATTATACTATACTTATATTATAAAAGAGGGTGTATGATATTATGTTATTATTTTTTGTTAATTATTATTTTTTTATAACAATCCTTATAACTTTGATGTATTTATTGATTACCACCAGGCATAATATACTATATTACGCCCTTTTTTATGCCCTAAAGGCGGTGTAAAGATGCTAATTGATATTTTAAAATTTGCGTTTGCTATATTTATTTTATTTATAATTGGTTTTATGCTAGCTTTAATATGTTTTTTAAATTATATAAAGACTACTATTGAATTGGAGGATAAAAAGGATGAAAAAGGACGTTGACTATTCTGTTTGTGATTTTATAGAAAGTAATATGTGGTTTATTACTTTTAATGATTTTTGTGACCGCCGTGAAGGTATAAAACGATTGTTCCAGGAAATGACACTTGACGCACAGATATTCTACAAGTGGTATGTTTATTCCAACGTACATTGCACAGAATTTTATAAGAATGCAATATGGGATTATTTAAACTTCAACGATATAGAATATGAATCAGAATTAACTAGATTAAAAAGATTATACAAAGTTAAGTAGGAGGAACAATGGAAGAACTTTTAGAAAAATTTACAAAATATTTGCAATTAAAGAAAAGGCCTTACGTAGAAGGTGTAATGAAAGATTTAAATTTACAAGAGCACGAAGTATATGGTTTGATACAATTATTAAAACAACGCGGTTATTTATTTGACATAATTGATAACAAGATAGTTAAAATAAAACCAATGAAAGAAAACGATGTTTATAAGATACCGAACAACCTAGAACACTTAAAATTGCTTTTAATAAGTGACACACATCTAGGAAGTAAATATGATCGCTTGGACATACTTCGCTACTTATACCAAAAAGCCGAAGATAATAGTGTGGATTATGTACTACACTCTGGTGATTTAACCGAGGGTTTATCCGGAAGACCACAACAGATATATGAAATAAAAGAACCGTCTTATACAGGGCAACGAGATTATGTTATAGACAAATATCCTAAAAGTTCTATACCGACATATTTAATAGCAGGAAACCACGACTTATGGTGGGTAAAACAATGCGGTGCCGACATTTGCAAGGACATTTGTAATCAACGCCCGGACTTGCACTACCTAGGAAGTGATTGTGAAGATTTAATGATAGGCAAACTTCGTGTACGTTTATATCACGGAAAAGGCGGGGGTTCTTATGCCAAGTCTTACAAATTGCAAAAATACCTAGACGCTATACCAAGCGAAGAACTACCACACATATTACAAACTGGACACACACACCAAGCATTCTTTATGAAACAAGGCAAAACACATTGCTTCCAAACTTCATGCCTACAAGACTTAACTCCATTTGAACGTTCAATGGGATTTAGCAACGACAAAAGTTGCTGGTGGGTTGATGTGGATATGAATGATAAAGGCGAACCGGTTTTAATCAAACAAGAGTTAGAAACATTCGGAAACAAACTTGTAAAAAGAAGGTAATTTTGTATAATTGCCTTTTTTATGATATAATTTATTTATAAATTTAAAAGAGAAGTAGGTGATAGAGTGGCAAGACCAAAACTTTATACATCAGTTGAAAAAATGGAAGAAGATATTGAAAAATATTTTAATGAATGCGATGAAAAAGAAAAACCATATACAATGAGTGGACTTGCTTATGCTCTCGATATGGATAGAAAAAGTCTTTTAAATTATTCAAAAGATGAGCAGTTTTTCCCCACTATAAAAAGAGCAAAGGAAAAAGTAGAACAACAATTAGAAGAAAATGCCTTATCAGGTAAAGCAAATGCAACGTTTACAATATTTAATTTAAAAAATAATTACGGATGGGTTGATAAGCAAGAAGTGGAAAATTCATCTAGCAACAGGGTAATGATAGTTAATTCACTTCCAAAGGATGGTGAAGATGAATCAGACAATTGATATTAAAAATATAATTGCACCACATTTTTATAGTACATTCAACAGCAAAAAACCACACCAGATATATGCTGGTGGACGTGCTAGTACAAAAACAAGTATGCTGTCAATAAAAATAAATGAGTTTAATTTAGAATATAAGGACTGCAACGCCATTATTATTAAACGTTATCAAAACACAATTCGTAATAGTGTGTTTAAAGAAATAAAGCGTGCATTAAAACGTCTAGGTTTAAACGAAGGTATAGATTATAAAGCAACAGTCAGCCCATTTCAAATACACTTAAACGAAACAGGGAACGATATATATTTTGCTGGTGGTGATGACTATGAAAAGGTAAAAGGTTTTATAGATGAAGATGCACCAATTAAAATGGTATGGTTTGAAGAACTTACTGAATTTGATGAGCCTGACCAAATAGACCAGATTATTGCAACATTCTCACGTGGTAACGATGACTGGTTCATTACATTGTATTCTTACAACCCACCAAAGAACAGATTCCATTGGGTTAATTTATGGGCTGATAAGATGAAACAACGTGATGACGTACTTTATTCACACACCGATTACCGAAGTGTGCCAGAGAAATGGCTTGGGCAAAAGTTTATAGAAGAAGCCGAACGATTAAAAAAATATGATGAAAAGCGTTATCGCTGGATATATCTTGGCGAAGTTATAGGAATTGAAGGACTTATATATAACCCCGATTTGTTTATAATAGAAAAGCCAAATTATATTGAAGAAAACAAGCTACGAATATTGTATGTGGATTTTTCAATAGACTGTGGGCATCAAACATCAGCAACCTCGTGTGGTGCTTATGGATATGCAACTGACGGACGTTGGTATTTGTTAGATAGTTATTACTATTCTCCACACGAGAAATCAAGAAAGAAAGCACCTAGCGAATTGGCACAGGATTTATTTGATTTTAGAACTGCTATTTGTAGGAAATACCAAACAATTGTTGATATGGAAACAATAGATAGTGCAGAAGGTGCCTTGCGAAATCAATACTTTGCAATGTTTGGTATAGACTTGCACCCAGTCAACAAAGGAAAGAATAAGGAAGAACTTATTGAATATTCACAGGACTTATTAGACACAGGCAAGTATGTTATACTTAATACACCTAACAACTGGATACACATTAAAGAGATGACTAATTATATGTGGAAGAAAGATAGTGTGGAAAAGGGTAAACCTGAGCCTGATAAAGAAGAAAAAGAACTAACAGGGGAAACATATTATAATACATACACAAACGATTATTCATATTATTATGCAGAACATAGTTGCGATAACTTTCAATATTGGGTTAAAGACAACTTGCAAAAATTAGGATTAGAATTTTAGGAGGAAATTAAATGACAATTTATGAAGATTTAAAAAAACAATTACACAAAAAAGGAATAGACGTAATAAACATGAATTATTACGAACTAATCGATGTATGGAAAAGTTGGTATAGTGGGGTAGTAGATGACTTTCACTTCTACAATGTTAAGATAGCAGATGGAACAGAAGTACAATGTGAAAAGAAAACGATGTCAATGGCGAAGAAATCAGCCGAAGATATGATGAAATTAAATTGGAGTAACAAATGCAAAATTGAACTTTCAACACCAGAAAAAACAAAACAATTGTGGGATATATTAGATAGCAAACAAAACAATTTTACAATAATGTTTCCACAAATGCTTGAAATGGCATTTGCACTTGGTACAACTGCAATGACCGAATATAAGGATGAACTTGGTAGAACTAGAATTGAATACATCAATGACCCATCTTGCATAGTACCTTATGCTTATGACAATTTTAATATTACAGGATTCGTAGTATTTAATCAATGGGAAGAAACAGAAGCAAACAAGGCAGTTTATTATACACACCTTACATATCATGAATTTAAAGCCGAAAGAGACAAACAAACTAATGAATTAAGACAAGTATATAGAAAATACAACGAGCTTTATAAGTCAAAAGATATAAACCAATTAGGAAAAGAAATACCATTTGAAAGCAAATTCCCTAACGTACAAGAACTTGTTGAAGAATATACTGATACTCCACACTTTCAAATTATTAAACCACCAATTGTAAACAACGTTGATATAAACTCACCTATGGGAATAAGCATATTTGCTAATTCAATTGATAAGTTAAAAGCAATAGATAATAAGTACGATAGTTTTGACAATGAGTTTGTTGATGGCAAACGTAGAATACTTGTGGACAAGACAGCACTTAAAGGCACACCACAAGTTGACGAAGATGGAAATATATCACAACAATTATTTTTTGATAGAAATGATCGAACTTATGTTGCTATGAATGGTATGAAAGACCAACCTATCAAAGATATTAGTTTCGATTTAAGATACCAAGAACATATTGATTCAATTAACGCAGAACTTAATTGGTTCTCAAGTGCATTAGGGTTTGGTGAAGATTTTTATAAATTTGATGGTTCAGGTAAAGCAACAGCTACTGAAATAATAAGCCAAAACGATGACGCATTCAGAACAAAGCAAGTTTATGAAACGATTATTAAAGATGTTATTATAGATTTAGTTAAATCAGTATGTTATCTTGAGGGCATAGAAGTTAGTGATAATGAAATAGAAATAACTATGGATTATTCAAGATTTGAAAATCAAACAGCAACTCAACAAAGACTTGAAAGAGAAGTAAACAATGGTATTACAAGTAAGGTTGATTATCGTATGAAAGTTTATGGCGAAGAAGAAGAAGTTGCTAGACAAAAAATAAAAGAAATAAAAGCAGAAGAACCTAGTTACAGTGATATGTTAGGAAATAACAAAGAAAAAAACGAAGAATAGTAGGTGAGTGCCTATGACAAAACAAATAACCGAAGAACAAGTAGAAAGAATTGTAGAGAAGTTAGTTGACAGAATAGAACAAGCCAATGCCCAGTTTTTAATGAGTATTGGTTCTTCTGTTAAGAAAATAAGAGAACTAACATCAACACAAGCGCAACAATTAGTGCAAATTCTTAAATATGGTGGTAATTATGAAGATATTATTCGTGAAATTGCTAAATATACCAACTTGAATATTAAAGACATAGATACAATCTTCTCTGAATACGCCAAAAAAGACGCACTGTTCTACGAAAAGTTCTACCAGTATAGAAATATACCTTTTACACCTTTCGAGGCAAATACAGCCCTTAAAACGCAAACTATGGCACTTGCTAATGTTGTGAAGAACCAAATGTATGATTTCACACGTTCAAATGTGCTAGGTTATACTATAAGAGATATAAATGGTAGAACACAATTTTTAGGCTTAAGAGAAACATATAATCGTGTATTAGATGAAGCATTGCTTAATGTTAGCCAAGGTAAAGAAACATTTGATAGTGCAATGACTAGAATTATGAAAGATATTGGTGGTTCTGGTTTAAAAACTATTGATTATGCTAGCGGTAGGTCAATGCGACTTGATAGTGCCGTGCGAATGGAACTTAAAAGTGATTTAAGAGAGTTACACAACGAAAACCAAAAACTATTTGGTGAAGAATTTGGAGCAGATGGTGTAGAAATATCGGTACATATGAACCCGGCACCAGACCACGCGCCTGTACAAGGCCACCAATTTAGCAACGAAGAATATGACAAATTAAATAGTGGATTAGATGCAAAAGACTACAAAGGGAATATATATAACCTAGACCACGATGATAAGAATGGTTATCGTCCAATTAGTGAATTGAATTGTTATCACTACATATTTCCTATTATTCTTGGTGCAAGTGAACCTGAATATAGTCAAAAACAATTAAATGAGATAAATAGCAAAAACGATAAAGGTTTTGAATTTGAAGGTAAACATTATACAATGTACGAAGGCACACAATTACAACGCAACTTTGAACGTGCTATAAGAGAGCAAAAGGACACGCAAATACTAGCAAAAACAAGTGGCAACGAACAACTAATTGCAGAAGCACAGGGCAAAATCACAATATTAACTAATAAATATAGAGAATTAAGCAAAGCGAGTGGATTACCTACAAAAGCAGATAGACTACGTGTTTCAGGATATAAAAGAACGAAAGTGAAGAAAAATGGATGATATTACAAAAGATTTACAAAAATTGATAGACAAACTAGGATGGATTATAGATAGAAACAAAAGTGTGGAATTGACTAAAAGAGATTATAGGTTGATTCAAATAGCACTCATGGGTTATCTTGAAATTCGAAAAGAACTATACAAAAGCATTGATAAAGATAAAACAATGTGATATAATTAAATTACTTACGAAGTTGCTCTCGTATGATAAAATAATAACGGCGCAACACGTTATTAATGTTACCTTTAATGGTAGCATTAGAGTAGATATAAATGTTTATGAATATAAAACAATTTTAATGGCAAAATTGCCATCAATCCATAATTCGATTAAATTATAGTCCTTTATATTTAATATTATATCTATTCTAATGGTGCTATTAAAAAGCACCCAAAAATTTTCAACTTGCTCCTTAACGGAGACATTACCTTTATAGGTAGTGTACTGGTGGTATATAAAAAGTTTTGACTATTTTTTATCCAAATATACCATTAGTACAGTGCTTATAATAGGCACATTTAAGAACAGGAAAATACATAGAAAGAAGGTCAAAAGCCTTCCTTACTCCGTCCTTGTTCTTTTTTTGTTGACTTTTATATATACATATGTTAATATGTACTTGTAAGGAGATGTTGTTATGAAAAAAATATTTGTGGAAGTGTTGAATTTAAAAACAAACGTCATTTTTAAAAAATACTTCACAACAGAGTTTGAAAGGGACAAATTTGTTAGAAGGTCGAAGTTCTTTAAAAATATCAAGGTGTTTGTTCCAAAAGAATGGGAATTAATTAGATAGGAGAGTGTAAATAATGAGAAGTATAAATGATGGAAGAAGTAAAACTAATCTTTATAAATCTTGGGTTGCTATGAAAAGAAGATGTGATAATCCAGATGATTTACACCAAAAATATTATAAAAATATAAAAATATGTAATGAATGGTATAATTTTGATACTTTTAGAAAATGGGCTTTATCAAATGAATATGTTGATGGATATACAATAGAAAGATTAGATATTACAAAAGGATATTATCCCGAAAATTGTACTTGGATACCTAAAGAAAAACAAAATAATAATAAAAGAAATAGCCATACTATAACTATAAATGGTATTTCAAAAAATATTAGTCAATGGTGTGAAAAATATAATATTAAATGGACTACATTTTATCAAAGAATAAAATATGGTTATAAAGATGAAGAATTATTATATGGAAGGAGGAGATGACCTATTCGTATTTGGCATTATAAGTTGATTCCATTATTGCCTAAAGATATGTTAGTGTCACAATGGCGTGAATGTATTGCAATTAAAAGGCAATGGGAAAAAGGAACGTTAAAACATAGGTTGGTTAGTTATGTTATGGATTATGATAAATCAAGGTTCTTTAGATATGTTGAAGCAGTTAGAGATGAATTATGTGATAGAAAAATAAATTTTCAAAATAAGTATATGATGGAAATTTTAGATTTTGCATATTATGATGGAAATTTTGAATTATATCCAGAACACAACGATAGATACCTAAAACAATGTTATTATAACTTACAGGAAAAAGCAGATAGAGGTATTATTACTAATGAAGAATGGCAAAAGATAGAAGATTTATTTAAGGAGGAAATATGAAAACAAAAAACTATTTAAAAATAGCGAGCGATTTAAAACAAGAAGATTATCAAAAGTTAATTGAAAAAGCAAAAGGTGATGTAATGTTTCATAAATCGCATAAGCCTTGTAAATTATATATATTAAATCACGAAATCACTAGTGAAATTATATGTGAAGGTATTAAATTAAGTGATGGTGGTAGAACAATTGAAGGTAAATATGTTCCACCATATATGAAATATGCTTTTAAATTTAGATTTTTAAATAAAGACATAGATTTAGTAAAAAATATATTAGATTATAATGATGTAGAAATTGATGGGCAAAAATATTATATTGGAGATTATACATTTCAAAATGAAGTATTTGAATTAAAATTTATATCATATAATTTATTTAAAAGTGAGGTGGAATAAAATGAAAATAGGAGATTATGTAAGAACTAAGTATGGAATAGCAAAAATAATTGATATTAGTTGTGGTGAAGATTTATGGTTTGATAATGATAATATTTTTGATGAAGATGAAAAAGAAATATTTAGATATAACAAACCTAGTATGTATAGTAATTGGGCTGATAATAATATAATCAAATCAAACCCAAATATTATAGACTTAATAGAAGTCGGAGATTATGTAAATGGATATAGAGTAAATGATATAAGAGATGATTTAATATATTGCTGTGAAGATGAGTATGAAGATTATAGTATAAAAATTGATAAAGAAGATATTAAATCAATATTAACAAAAGAACAATTTGAAAGTATGCAATACGAGGTGAAATAAAATGAAAGTATTAAAAATTAAAGATTCGATTATTATCATTACATTTGTTTTGTTAATAATGGATTTAATTGTAACAAACATAAGAATTAATAATATTGATAATTATGAAAGAACTGACGTAAATCATGATGGCGTAACTGATATAAGAGATTTAACAATAGTTCAAAAAAGAATAGTAGAGGGTAGGTGATAAAGAATGCCAAAACTAGCAAAGAATTATTACTATAATAGAACAGGTGAAAAGAAAGTCAACTGCTATATTCTTCACATACCAAAAGAAACACTTAAAAAAAGCGGGATAAACGAGGATGATGAACTCAAGATCGTTGTAAAAGAAGGCAAAATTATTGTGGAAAAGGCATAATTTGTCTTTTTTTTATTTTAATGTTATAATCTTGTATGGTTAGAGTACGAGAGGGAAGATACAATGGCACGAGAAATAATGTTAAATATAATGTTTTCGGTAATTGGTATTATAGTTACGAGTTCATGTGGATATTTAGCAGCAAAAGCGAAGGAATATCATAAAAAATTGAAAGCAAAAGAAAAAAATGAAAATGTACAAAATGAAGCCCTAAAAGCGATATTAAAAAGCCAATTGACTAATATCTATTTTGTTTATAGTGAATTGAAACAAATACCAGATTATGCCTATCAAAACTTTTTAGACATGCTAAAAGTTTATGAAAGTCTTGGTGGCAACGGTTTTATTCATTCAATAGCTAAAAAAATGGAAGATTGGGAAATAACAAAGTCCGGAATATTATAAAATTTGACTTATGAACCTAAAAAATTGTATAATTTAATTAGGGAGTTGGGAAGATACTAGTAATAGTATCTTTTTTGTATTGAAAGGAGGAGAAAGATGTTTAAAGATTATTGGAAATATTTATTTACCACAATTAAAGTGTATCTATTTGTATTAGTGATTATAATTATAATGAAGATAGTTGGATTAGATTATTTTGGTTTAGATGTTAATAATACTTTTATGGTTAAACTTAATGATTTGATTACAAGTCATTGGTATTTGAAAGATATTATTAATCTCACTACTTTATCTATACAATTTTATTTTTACTTATGCATGGTATGTAATAAAAAAGGTTTGTATAAAGAAGCCATAATAAGCTCATTTATTAATATTGTTCACAAAT
>Ga0265301_10001038_pt1 | contig 37825 bp, 41 predicted proteins | sample AusTroGonzalo_MG_2_FD_193488 | JGI IMG/M metagenome (GOLD analysis project Ga0265301, IMG submission 193488) | Bovine rumen microbial communities from tropical cattle in Woodstock, Queensland, Australia - Gonzalo_04 | ecosystem: Host-associated > Mammals > Digestive system > Stomach > Rumen ...
CGCCAATGGTATCAGCGGGGGTAATACCGGGATTGGCAAAGTCGATGATAGCCTTGACCTTCATCCCCGAAATCTTGACGGTATCATAATCTGTAGTTGTAGAGGGCGCTGGCCAAGCCCTGAATTTCAACAAGCCGCACTTGTTTTCAAGCATACATGAATAGGCAGTTGTTTGGTTAGTGTATTTTCGTGTGGAATGACCGTATGAAAGAATAGGAAGCTTACTAGTTTGGTCAGCGATGCTCCATTCAAACGATCTTGTTGGATTTGTCGCCGACGGCGTTTTCAGGAGGGTGTCAGTATATGCACCGCCAATGAAATAGAAGTGCAGATAATCCTGGTAAGCAGCTGCACATGTATCGTTGATTTCGATGGTGCCACTGAAAACTCCGGCAGAGTATTCCAAGGTGCCGACATAATAGCCATGGTTGCCCACATAGAGTTTGTCGCCGGTCTCAAAGAAGTAGACTCCTGATTCAGGATACACGATGTGTTTGCTACCCCCGTTGACGCTCACGCTGATATAGACCTGATTGCCTTCGACTTCAGGCGTGGGCGTGACGGGCAATTCGTTTTTCTTGCACTGGCCCAAGCCGAGCACCAGTGCGACTGCAATAATGTTAAAAATCAATACTTTACGATTCATTTCTATACATTTTATTTGGTCAAAGTCTTTTTTTAAGGCGGCAAAAGTATAAAATATTCTCATTCCAATTTCAAAAAACATGAAATGGCACTAAATTTATCCTGAAAGCCAACGTTTCCCCGCACGGCGGTCGGGGCTGAGGATTTTGGGGTGAACCTTCAAAAATCAATACGCTCTAAATCCTATAATCTTCCTCACCTCGTTCAAAGTCTTCGCCGCGCTCTCGCGGGCCTTTTCGGCCCCCATGCGGGCGATGCGGTCCAAGCGGGCCTCGTCGGACGAGAACTCCTGAATCCGCTCGCGGATAGGCGCGATGGTCTTCACCAAGTCGTCGGCCAGCTGCTTCTTCATGTCGCCGTAACGGATGGAGCAGTCGTTCCACTTCTCGTCGAAATACTTCACCGTCTCAGGCTCGCTGACGATGTTCATCATCGTGAAGAGGTTTTGTATCACCTCGGGTTTGGGACTGTTGGGCTCGGTCGGGCCGCTGTCGGTCACGGCGCGCATCACCTTCTTGCGCATGGTCTTCTCGTCCTCGAAGAGGTAGATACAGTTGCCGTCGCTCTTGCCCATCTTGCCGCTGCCGTCCAGTCCCGGCACCTTGATAGCGTCGCCGCCGAAGTAGTAGTTCTGTGGCTCAGGGAAGAAGTCCACCTTATAAATATTATTGAAGCGGCGAGCACACTTGCGGGCCATCTCCATATTCTGCTCCTGATCCTTGCCCACAGGCACCCATTTGGCGCGATGTTGCAGGATGTCGGCAGCCATCAAGGTTGGGTATGTAAACAGTCCAGCATTCACATTATCAGGTTGTTGACGCGCCTTTTCCTTGAAAGTCGTCACGCGGCCCAACTCGCCGATGTAGGCGTTCATGTTGAAATAGAGGTACAACTCAATGGTCTCAGGCACATCACTCTGGATGTAGATGGTGGCCTTTTCGGGGTCAATGCCGCAAGCCAGATATTCGGCCAGAATGGTGCGAGCCGATTTCTGTATGTTTTCGGGCGTGGGGTGCGTGGTCAGCGAATGCCAGTCAGCGATGAAGAAATAGCAGTTGTAGTCTTCTTGCATCTTCACGAAACTGCGCACGGCGCCATAGTAGTTGCCGAGGTGAAGGTTTCCGGTCGGGCGGATGCCGCTCAATACGATGTCTTTTGCCATAATTGATTCAATTTGGTTGCAAAAGTAAAAAATATGGGGATTTGGTTCGCAAAGAAATCTATAAAAATCAATTTAAACCCGTAAAGAATCTATATTGAAATGATTTTTTGAATGATTTTGAATGAGTTCTACCCTTTAGGACATACTATGAAAAAAGCCCACCTTATTCTTAAGGCAGGCTTTTCGAGGTTTTTTTGTGGCAGCAACTTCCCTTAAATCTTGATATCGTCGCCGTTGGCGTTGAGGAAGTTGTACTGCAAGGTGTGGAAATCCGACATGGACTGTACCTTGAAGGATTTCCCATACTTCTTCTTCCATTTGTAATGGATTGAAAACAGGCCTTTTGTGAGATAGGCGTAGATGAATGGGTGTACCTGCAGCGTGAGATGGTTCTCGTTTTGGTCGATGAGCAGGTACTTGAGGTTGTTTTCGATTTCGTCGATGAACAGGATGGCGGGACGGATTTTGCCTTCGCCGGCGCACACGGGGCATTTTTCTTGCACCTGCACCTCCGTTTCGGGGCGCACGCGCTGGCGGGTGATTTGGATGAGGCCGAATTTGGTGGGGGGAAGTATGGTGTGCTTGGCACGGTCGGGGGCCATAGCTTCCACGAGTGCGTTATAAAGCTCCTTGCGGTGCTTTGATTCGCGCAAGTCGATGAAATCGACGATGATGATGCCGCCCATGTCGCGCAGGCGCAATTGGCGAGCGATTTCCTTGGCGGCTTCCAAATTGACCTCTAAAGCATTCTCTTCCTGCGAGTTTTCCTTGTTCAGACGATGGCCGCTGTTGACGTCGATGACGTGCATGGCCTCGGTGTGTTCGATGATGAGGTAAACACCGTTTCTGATGGAAACCACACGCCCGAAAAAGCCCTTGATTTGCTTTGCTACATTGAAATGCTCAAAGATAGGCTCCTTGCCTTTGTAGAGTTGGATGATTTCGGCCTTTTGCGGGGCGATGGTCTGGATGTAACTCCTGATTTCTTCATAAAGTGTTTCGTCGTTCACGTGGATGTTGTTGAACGACTCGTTCAGCAAGTCGCGCAGCATGACGGAGGTCTGATCCATCTCACTGACCATCTTGCCAAAGGTGGTCATCTTCCTCATCTCAACCGTGCAGTGCTCCCATTTGTCGATGAGCGACCTCAGGTCGGTATCGAGCTCGGCCACTTTCTTGCCTTCGGCGATAGTGCGGATAATGACGCCATAATTGGCGGGACGGATGCTTTGGATGAGCCGTTTCAGTCGGCTGCGTTCCTCGCTGCTGCGGATTTTTTGGGATACCGAAACTCGGTTGGAGAAGGGGACAAGGACGAGATAACGTCCTGCAAACGAGATCTCTGCGGTGATTCTAGGACCCTTGGTGTGGATGGGTTCCTTGGCGATTTGCACGGGGAGCAGCTCGCCCACCGTGAGAAAGTCGCCGATTTTGCCGTTGCGCTCCGTGTCGGGCTCAAGCTGAAACTTGGCCATCGAGACGTCCTCGCCCGAGGTGACCATTTTCTTGTACTTGAGCAGCGACCTGGCCTGCAAGCCGAGGTCGAGATAGTGCAGGAAAGCCTCCTTGGGGTAGCCCACGTCGACGAAAGCCGCGTTGAGGCCCGGCAAAATCTTCTTCACGCGGCCCAGATAAACGTCTCCTACCGCGAACTGGTTGTTGGTTTTCTCTTTGTGAAGTTCGACAAGCGTGTTGTCTTCCATCAGGGCAATGTCAACCTCCGAAGCGTGCGAGTCGATAATCAGGTCACGCACCACTGTCTTTGCTTCCGCCAAAGCCTCGGCGGATTGTTGTTGCTGTTCAGACATCGTTTCTGCTTTTGGGGTTAACGATTTGATTGATAAAACAATAACACAACAATGGTTTTTGCCCACTGCTGTGTTATTGTCATGTTTAGGCTCAAGAAGAGCTTATTTCTTCTTGTGTCTGTCCTTTCTCAAGCGTTTTTTGCGCTTGTGTGTAGACATCTTGTGTCTTTTGTGCTTCTTACCGTTTGGCATAATGATATGATTTTGTGTTGTTTGATTACTTAACGGCGTTCATGAAGGTCTTGGCGGGCTTGAAGGCCGGAATCTTGTGGGCCGGGATGGTGATGGCGATGTTCTTGCCAATATTGCGGCCAGTCTTTTCAGCTCTCGTCTTGATGATGAAGCTGCCGAAGCCTCTCAGATAAACGTTTTCACCCTTTGCCATGGAGTTCTTGACGACTTCCATGAAGTTCTCAACCACGTTTTGAACAGCACCTTTTTCGATGCCCGTCTTGTTGGCGATTTCAGCCACGATTTCTGCTTTTGTCATTTTTTTTTCTTATTTTAATGGTTAGAATATGTGTTTGTTGTAAATTTGCGGCAAAGGTAAGAACATTTTCAATACGATGAAGCATTTTTTGTTCTTTTTTTCATCTAATGAGTTATAAATATGATTGTTGAGCCAAATTTTATCTCCGACACCTTGATTAATTGGTACGCCGAAAACCACCGAAACTTGCCGTGGCGCCACCATCCGACACCCTATCAAGTGTGGATTTCGGAGGTCATCCTGCAACAGACGCGTGTCAGCCAGGGGCTGGACTATTACCTGCGCTTCATCGAGAGATGGCCCACGGTCGAGCGACTTGCCGAAGCCTCGGAAGAAGAAGTGCTGAAGATGTGGCAAGGGCTGGGTTACTACTCGCGCGCCCGCAACTTACACCAATGCGCCAAACAAGTCGTGGAGCAATACGGAGGCCAATTCCCTGCTGATTTTGAGAAACTTAGAAAACTAAAAGGCATCGGTAACTACACCGCTGCCGCCATCGCGTCCATCGCATTCAACCTGCCTTGCGCCGTGGTCGACGGGAATGTGTACAGGGTGCTGTCGCGGCTTTTCGACATCGACACACCTATTAATATTAATGAAGGCCAAAACCTCTTCGCCAAGTTGGCCGACGAACTGCTCAACCGCGAGCAACCCGGCCTCTACAACCAAGCCCTGATGGAGTTCGGTGCGCTGTACTGCACACCCAAGAACCCCGCCTGCCTGCATTGTCCGCTACAAGCGCAATGTCTCGCCTTCTCGCGGCAAACTGTCATGCAACGACCCGTCAAGCTGCAAAAGACCAAGATTAGCACGAGGTATCTCAACTATTTGATTATCAGAGTTGGAGAAAAGCTCTATCTCCACAAGCGCAGCGGCGACGACATCTGGCGCAACCTCTACGACTTCCCCTGCATCGAAAGTCAGAGTCCTCTGAGCGTGGAGGAAGTCCTCAATTCGGAAGAGTTTCTTCAACTCATTGAGGGGAAATATTTTACGGTCAAAAAGGTCTCCCCGACCTTCACCCACAAACTCACTCACCGAACCCTCATCGCCCAGTTCATCGAAATAAAACTTGAAGAAGAATTGTTGCAAATTGAAACAAAAGGCTTATTTTTGTCCCCTGAAAGTGACTTGGGAAACTACCCCATTCCACGCTTAATAGACTTATACCTAAACACTTAAAACGAAAACATCATGGCAAGTTTGAACAAAGTCATCCTCATTGGCCGCCTCGGCAAAGACCCTGAAATCACCACTTTCGACAACGGCAACAAGAAAATCAGTGCCACCCTTGCTACCTCGGAACGCTACCGCGACCGCGACCAAAACTGGGTGGAACAAACCGACTGGCATAACATTGTGGTGTGGGGCAACCTCGCCAACGACATCGCCGACGGCCGCCGCAACTACTCGAAAGGCGATCTGATGTATGTGGAGGGCAAGCTACGCACCCGCCAATACACTGACCAACAAGGTATTGTGCGCTATGTCACTGAAGTCATCGCCGACAAGATGATGCAGATGGCGCCCGCACGTCCGGCACAGCAGTCGTCCTACGGCCAGCCCTACGGTCCCGCCGCCGAACCCGCCCCCACCGGATATGTGCCAGTAAACAACCCGAACCTGCCCGAAGAAGGCAACGACCTGCCATTTTAACGGAATTTGGCTGCCATGTCGGAAAAATTTACTACTTTTGCGGCCTGAACATTAAATGATACGATTTTGGAAACACCAGACCCTGACCCTCTCATAGGATTGCTTACCGTTGTTTCAAACAACTTCTACCAAGGATTTTCCGAACGCCCCGTCAGTGCCATCATTGGCTTGATTGTGTTATGCCTGCTGCTCATCGCCTCGGCCTTGATTTCGAGCAGCGAGACGGCATTTTTCTCACTCCAGCCCGCCGACATCAACGACTTGGAGTCGCGCGACGACACCAAGAGCAAACTCGTGCTCAAACTTCGCGAGAAGCCCAAGACCCTGTTGGCTACCATCCTGATTGGCAACAACTTCGTCAATGTCACCATCACCTTGCTCTCCACCTACATCATGGCGCTGCTCTTCGACATGAAGAACTATCCAGTGGCAGCTTTCTTCCTTGAAGTGGTGATTGTCACCTCATTAATATTAATCGTAGGCGAAATCACGCCGAAAATCTTCGCCAGCAACCGTCCCGTGGCCGTGGCACGTTTCATGGCGCGACCATTGCGTTTCCTCAACGGACTTTTCAAGCCGCTAACCAAGCTATTGGTCAACTCTACTTCTTTCATGGACAAGCACTTGGAGAAGAAGAAAGGCGAAATCTCGATGGAAGACCTCTCCACCGCCGTGGAAATCGCCACCGAGGAATCGACGCCCTTGGAGGAAAAACAGATGCTGAAAGGCATCGCCTCGTTCAGCGAGAAGGAAGTGAGCGGCGTGATGATACCGCGAGTCGACATCATCGGCGTGGAGCAAAGCACAGAATTCACCGACATGCTTGCCATCGTCATAAAAAGCGGATTTTCAAGGATTCCCGTGTATGACGAGACCTTGGATAAGGTGACGGGCATCCTTTACGTGAAAGACCTCTTACCCTATCTTGACGCCCAGTCCTACGAATGGCAGAAGCTCATCCGCCCCGCCTTCTTCGTTCCCGAGAACCGCAAGATCAACGACCTGTTCCAGGACTTCCGCGAGAAGAAAATCCACATCGCCATCGTAGTGGACGAATACGGCGGCACCTCGGGCCTGATTACGATGGAAGACGTCATCGAGGAGATTGTGGGCGAAATCAACGACGAGTTTGACGAAGCCAACGTGGAAGAACACTACACCCGCCTCGAAGATGGGAGCTATCTCTTTAAGGCTCAGACTAGTATCGTCGACTTCTGCAAAGTGTTCGGCGTGGATGAAGGCTATTTCGAACCCATGCAGGGCGAAGCTGAAACCCTGGCCGGACTGATTCTCGAAATCGAGGGGCGCATCCCTGAAATCGGGTTCAAGTTCAACTTTGAAAAGTTCCACATGGAAATCACCGACGCCGACACGAAGCGCATCAAGGAAGTGAAAGTCGTTTTTGAAGATGAATGAATATGAGAATCAATAAGTTAACAACTCCGCTTGTGGCTTTGGTTCTGGCCTGCATCGCCATCTCCTGCGACCGCCAGCCGAACTACCTGCCCAAGCCACGCGGCTATTTCCGCATCGACCTGCCTGAGAAGACCTACACCAAAGTCGATACGCTCGACAAATACAGCTTCGAGTGCCCGCAGTATGCCCTCGTCACGCCCGACCCCTATTCGTCCGACGAGAAAAACTGGGTCAACATTGAAATGCCGCTGTTCAAAGGCTCCATCCACCTGACACACAAGCCCGTAGATGGCAACTTGGGTGAGTATCTGGAGGATGTGCACACCATGGTCACCAAGCACCTACAAAAGGCCAACGGCGTGCGCGACAGCCTGATTGTCAACGATGAACACCACGTTTACGGCCTCTTCATCGAAATGGACGGCAAGGGCGTGGCCACCCCGATGCAGTTTTACCTCACCGACAGCACGAAGAACTTCGTGCGTGGCGCCTTGTACTTCAACTTCAAGCCCGACAACGACTCGATGCAACCCGTCATCAACTTCATTCGGCAGGACATCGACCACATGATCAACACGTTTGAGTGGAAATAATTTGAGGTTTTTCCCCCGACTTTCAACAAAAAACCTTATTTTCGCGGCGCGAAAAATCTTTTGCACCGATGTAAACGCAGTATTCACTTAAAAGAAAGGGGGAAAGGCCTATGATTAACAGCCTGAAAATCGGGAACTTGACTTGGCGTCATCTCAACAACCCAACCGAGGAAGACTTCGAATTCCTCAAAGACCGGTTCCATTTCCACCCCTTGGACATCGAAGACTGCAAATCGGTGAACCAACGCCCGAAAATAGACATCTACGACGATTACTACTTCCTCATCCTGCATTTCCCAAACTTCGACCGCCAGAACAAGTTCGTGAAAATCAAGGAAGTGAAGATTTTCTGGGGCAAGGACTACATTATCTCCATCGAGAAAAACCCTTGGGGCGTGTCGCAACTCTTTGAGGAATACGAAGAGCGCATCAAGAACGAGGAAGAGATGAACATCACGACCTCCGACCTGCTACTCTACCGCATCCTCGAAAAGCTGATGACAGAGTCGGTGTATCTGCTGCGCAAGGTCGGCTTGGATGTGGAATTAATCAATCGCGAGCTGTTGCAAGAAAAGCAGGTGAAAATCATTGAGCGCATCAGCGTGACACGCAAGAACCTCATCCTCATCAACACCATTTTCAAGCCGCAACTGAGGCTCTTCCACCTCTTCGAAACCGGCAAAGTGACGGGCTTCACCGACGACGTGGAGTATATGGAAGATTACTGGGGCAACATCCTTGACTACCTGCAAAAGGTATGGGACATGACTGAGGACTATGAAGAATTGATTGAGGGCCTTTCCATGACCTTCGACTCGATGCAGACCAACAAGACCAACGAGACGATGAAAATCCTGACCCTCGTCTCGACCATCATCCTGCCTTTGACCTTCATCACGGGTCTTTATGGCATGAATGTTTGCCTACCCTTCCAAGACCAAGCCTGGGCTTTCTGGGGACTCATGGGATTCATGGCGGTGGTCGCTACAACGTTCTATATCTACTTCAGGCACAAGAAGATGATGTAGGATTCGGAAACTATTTCACCAGCAACTTCTCGTATTTCACCACAGCATTGTCGCGCATCATTTTAACGATGTAGCAGCCTTGGGACAAATCATGGGGCAAAGTGATGGAAAAGTCGCCGACGGCATTGCCAGTGGCCTTCATCAGGGTATGTCCACACAAATCACTGATACTCAACGCATCGAATACGTTTTGGTTGCCGCTTACGTGTAGTGCTTGACCTGCCTCTATGGGGTTGGGAAAAAGATACACTGGCTCGCTCAAATCCTCCCCGAAGCCCCAACTAGGGTCCCAAATCATGCGGGCATATTCAGGGTGGTCGACGAATGGATTGCGGTTGTGTTGAAAGTCGTTGTAAATGGTGTTGTTGCGGTCGATTTCCTTCTGGCTGACAGGGTCTTGCTCGTTCCAGCGCAATAGCATTCGGATGGCCCAAGGCAAAATTTCCGACTTATTGGTCATGTCGCTGCTGCCCCAATTGCCGTCCTCGCTGTAGTAGCGCACACTCATATACATAATGGCGCGGGCAAAGTCTCCTTTGTATTCGTCTATCGGCTCAAAGACCGTCCCCGAATAGCCTGATGTCTTGCAATTGCCTAATTTAGAGCCGTTTTGCGAAGTCCACGAAGCCGAGCGCACCTCGCCAAAAGGAAAATTGCCGCGCTTGTTGTTGACCCAACCATCCACAGGGAAAATGTGGTGCAGGTCGGTACGCGGAGTGTTCTGGTCGTTGAACCAACTCGAAGGCCATGAGTGCTCGCGGTTGTAGCAGTCGCCTTCGCTACTATAGTTGCCGCATTGGTCCTGACCGAGATAATAGGTGTAAGGCGGGTTGCCGTTCGGACGGTCGGAATACATGTCCCAGACTACGCCGTTGCCCTTGTTGTCGGTGCTCCAGAAAGCAGTCCAAAGGTTGCTGTAAGAAATGGAGCTGTGTCCCTTGATGATGTTGTGCAAAGCCACCTTCAACTGATTGCCCGTCAAGCCATTGGCGGAGTTGTAGTAATTGGCGGGTTGCGCCGAAACCATCAGTGCGAAAAAGAGGCTTATAAATAAGGAAAAGAGCTTTTTCATATTTTCATTTTTTATCGGTCCTTCGACAGGCTCAGGAGCCTTAGATTATTGAACTTTTGAATTTTAAATCAAATCCGTGAACATATACAAAATCGCGATGACCACCATGAACACCGCTGCAGAGAACTCGATGAAACTCATCTTCTTGATGATTCCTGGGTTGAATTCGACGCGAACAGTAAAGAAAGCCCACAGGAAACCCGCCACCACAACAGCCAAAATGAACCACAAACCAAAAGGCATGAAGCAAAAGCCCGTGAGCGACATCAGCAGGGTATTCATCGCGGCGAGAACGGAGAGGCCAAGAATATCCCAGTCCGATTGGACTGTGTAAAGCATCTTGCCCCTGAGTATCCGCATCGAATCGACGAACATCTTGACGGCCACAACGAGCATCATCACAAAGACCAAATACTCAGCGACATAGATAAAGAGGTGTGCCATCAGTCGGCCCAAATTGTAGCCGATGGTGGCCGCCACGCCTTGCGTGATGCCGAAGGTCAATGGGATGAACAGCTTCTGCGTGGGTTTGTCTTCCGCCTTGAGCAATCCCACCGAACGCGTGGCCACAGTGGAAGTCAGGCAGAGGACGAAAAGGATACTGATGATGATTGCTGGGGTGGTCATAAGTCGTTCACAATAATTTATGCCAATTGAGGGACCTCAAATGGCGATGGAACTTCCTCCTTTGCTGTTTCAAGAATGACATTCTCATCCTCATACTCAGCCACCAATTCACATAATAAATTCAATTCAAGATTTTTTGGGTCATCTTCAGCAACTCCTTCTCCCGTAAGAGGAACCAACTCATCGATACGAGCCAGAATCGCTCGCAATTCCTTTTCTGTCTTTATCAGTGCCATGTTTCAAATATTTTTGATGTCTTTAATTTTGTTGTACTCTGAATGTGTGCCAATGAAACGGATAAGGACATTTTGCGGTGTGAACTTGACGACGACCACCATCCGATAATCGTTCCCCTTGATATTGAACACATACCGCTGGTTGCCAACACTATCAACCGAGTTGAATGTTTTCTTTATGTCGGCAAAGTTTTGCCATTGAGCTGCTTCGGTCTTCTCAACCCATTTGAGCAAAGCAGTCTTAGCCTGCGGGTTCTTCATGTAATAGTCCCTAATAAATGTCTTTGATATGATTCTCATCACATTCCATCGTTGTATGCCGCAAAATTACACATTATTTCCAAATTCAAGATGTTTTATCCAAAAACAATTCGGGGAAGCCGGACCTTCGACTTCCCCGAATCAAAATCATTTGCGCTTCATTCAGCCAAGTCTCTTGAACTGGCAGGTGAAGTGCCTCATCAGCTCGGCTTCCCAAGTAATTTCAAGACCACGCTTGATTTCGTTGCGGCGGTCGTACACGTTCTTCAGTGCTGCAGCAATCACGTCCATGTGGTTGTTGGTGTACACACGGCGTGGAATGCAGAGACGTACGAAGTCGTTGCCGCCGAAGCGGTTCTCGCGGGTGACCGGGTCGCGGTCGGCGAGGACATAGCCGATCTCGCAGGCACGGATGCCTGCTTCGAGATAAAGCTCACAGGTCAGCGTCTGGGCGGGGAATTCCTCTTTCGGGATGTTCGTCAAAACCTTGTCGGCATCAACGAAGATAGCGTGACCACCGGCGGGACGCTGGTAAGGAATGCCATACTCGTCGAGTTTGGCGGCGAGGTAATGTACCTGCTTGATGCGGGTCTCAACCATCTCGAACTCAATATTTTCCTTCAAACCAACGGCCAAAGCGTCCATGTCACGACCGTTCATGCCGCCGTAGGTCAAAAAGCCCTCGAAGGGGATGCAGAACAACTTGGCACCTTCGTACCAGTCCTTCTTGTTGGTGGCGATGAAGCCGCCCATATTGACGAGAGCATCCTTCTTGGCGCTCATCGTCATGGCATCGGCGTATGAGTACATTTCCTTGGCAATTTCGCGGAGAGTCTTGTTCTCATAGCCCTTCTCACGGGTCTTTATGAAGTAGCAGTTCTCGATGAAGCGGGCGCTATCGATGATGACCGGCACGCCATACTTGTGGCAGAGTGCGCAGGTCTCGCGGACGTTCTGCATACTCACAGGCTGACCGCCAACGGTGTTGTTGGTCACAGTGAGGACCATGAACGGCACATTGCCCTTGTTTTCTTGCAGCACTTTCTCCAGCTTCTCAAGGCTGACGTTGCCCTTGAAAGGCACTTCAAGTTGGGTGTCGTAGGCCTCGGGCACGGTGACGTCGATGGCGAAGGCCTTGCGGCTCTCGATGTGGCCCTTGGTGGTGTCGAAGTGGGCATTGCCCGGAATGATTTGGCCAGGTTTCACGAGGTAGGAGAACAGCACATTCTCGGCAGCGCGGCCTTGGTGCGTCGGGATGACGTATTCGAAACCAGTCAGTTCTGTGATGGTATCCTTCATGTGGTAGAACGAACGGGCACCGCCGTAGCTTTCATCGCCCATCATCATTGCACTCCATTGGCGGTCGCTCATGGCGCCGGTGCCGCTGTCGGTGAGGAGGTCGATGTAAACGTAGTCGCTCTTCAGCATGAAAATGTTGTTGTGGGCTTCTTCAAGCCACTTCTCGCGTTGTTCGCGGGTGGATTTCTTAATGGGTTCAACCATCTTGATTTTCCACGCTTCTGCAAATGGTAATTCCATGATAAGTATTTGTTTTATAATGATTTAATGTGATATCAGAGACTTACAAAGAGCTGTATGGCGGTGAGAAGGTGTCGCCTTGGCTGACATCGCCTGTGGTGAGGCCTTTCTTCAGCCAGCGTGAGCGTTGCGCCGAGGTGCCGTGGTTGAAGGTCTCGGGGGCGGTGCGTCCGTAGGCTTGCTTTTGGAGGTAGTCATCACCGATTTTGGCTGCAGCGTTCAAGGCTTCCTCAATGTCGCCATCCTCGAGCGAGCCGAACATCTTGTTGTCATTGTAGGCCCAAACACCGGCAAAGAAGTCGGCTTGAAGTTCGAGGCGCACACTCACTTCGTTGGACTTGGGCGTGTTGCGGCCATACTGCGCCATCTGCTGATGTGCCTGACCCAAGATGCCGAGCTCGTTCTGCACGTGATGTCCCACCTCGTGCGCGATGACGTAAGCGTATGCAAAGTCACCATCAGCGCCAATCTGGCGTTTCATGCTCTTGAAAAACTCAAGGTCGAGGTAAACCGTATTGTCGGCGGAGCAATAAAAAGGTCCGCCGGCCGATGTGGCGTTGCCGCAGCCCGAACTGACGGCATCACTATAGATGACCATCTTCGGGGCGTGGTAGGTGCGGCCCATTTTCTGGAACTCTCTGGTCCACACGTCCTCGGTGCCGGCCAAGATGCGCTTGCAGAACGTCATCAGTTCCTTGTCGACCTCGCTGTAATCAGTGCCGCTGTCGACGTATTCTGTTTGGCTGCTTTGTTGCATCTGCTCCATGACTTGGCTAGCATCGCCACCCATGAGGCTGATAATGAGATAAATGATGATACCGCCCAAGCCGATGCCACCTGCTGCGGCAACGGTTTTCTTTCCACGGCGGTCTTCCACGTTGGTGCTTTCTCTGCGTCCTTCTAATTTCATGATGCTTAGTTTTTAGAATTTTGATGGCACAAAATTAGGAAAAAACCGCAAAACAATTCCTTTTTTTCAAAAATACCGTAATTTTGCCTCTGCAAAACTGCGGTTACGATGCGGCTGCCACAGGGCGACAACCCTACAAAAAGGATGACACGCCTCCTTCGTAATGACAAATAAACAAATGAATATCAAATAATTAACTAACTAATAATTAAACGGAATGAAAGTATTTGTGAACGACACTGAAGTACGCACCTATTATGGCGCGAAAGTGAAATCCGCAGTGTTGGCCTATTGCCGCGCCAACAACTTGCCCCTAAAACTCGATGGCATCGAAGTGAGAGATGCCTACGGCAACATCATCGACTTGGACGGCTCACTCCGCTCCAATTCCAAGATTTATGTAAAGTTTTAAGCCATGAAGAAACTGCCCAAACTCATGCTGGCGGCTTGCGCTGCTTTGCTTCTTCTTTCGGCTTGCGGTCCCAAGGAACAGAAGATTTACATTGTGTCGACCAACGACATGCACGCCAACATCGACAACTTCCCGAAAATGGCCGCCTTGATTGACAGTCTCCGCGCTGTGCATCCCGACCTGCTGTTGTTTGGTGCGGGCGACAACCGCTCGGGCAACCCCATCAACGACCGCTACGCCGAGCCGTCTAAGCCCATGTACGAGTTGATGAATGCTGTCGGCTTCGACCTCTCTTGCTTCGGTAACCATGAATGGGACGGCGGCGTGACAGGCTTGCTCAACGCGCTCACTTGGGCCAATTTTCCTTTCGTGTGTGCCAATGTCACCTTTGACGACACGCTCCAGATGCCCAACGTATATCCTTACACTATCTTTGAGCGTAATGGACTGAAAATCGGCGTGATAGGCGGAATTCAATTAGGTGAAAACGGCATACCCGATTTCCACCCGATGAATGCTGGCGGCTCGCATTTCGTCCCGATTGAAGAAGTGCTACCCAAATACATCGACGAGCTGCGCGGGGAGTGCAACGCCCTCTTCCTCCTCTCCCACTGTGGCTACGAGGCAGACCGCGAAACGGCGGAAAAATTCCCGCAATTGGATGCCATTTTCGGCGGACACTCCCACACCCGCGTGGCCGAAAAACAGCTCGTGGGCAACGTGATGATTACCCAAGCCGAAGCCAAGGTCAAATTCTTGACCTTGAGCACCTTCACCTTCCACGACGGCAAGCTCGTTGACAAGGACATGCAACTACTGTCCATTAGGGACTTCCCGAGATGCAACGAGAAAGTGAGCGCCATGTTGAAGGAATACAACAGCGACCCCTATTTCTCCACTGTGGTCACCACCAATCTCACGCCTGTCGATAGCTACGAGTCGCTGGGGTGCCTGATGGCTGATGCCATCCGTTACACCATAGGCGTCGACATGGCCTTCCAGAACCCCGGCGGCGTGCGTTTCGATACCCTCTCGATACGCCCTATTACCATCAAGGACATCTTTACTTTGGATCCCTTCGACAACGAAATCATCCAATACAAGCTGACTGGCCAAGAAATCCTCGATATGATAAAGTCTTGCTTCATCACCGACCACGGCCCCATCTATTGCTCAGGCTGCTCCTATTCTTATAAGGTGGACGACAACGGCGAGATGACCGACATTGAAGTGACATTGGAGAACGGCAAGCCCTTGGACCTTAAGGCCAAATACAACATCGTGATGAACAGCTACATGTCATCGACGTTTGACTACGAGCACAAAGACCCAGGCAAATCCACCTTCCGCACCTCCAACGAGCTGATGCTGGAATATCTGGGCCAACATCCTGAGATTGACTATGGTAACACACATCGCGTGACGGAGCAATAAAGCCCTGAAACGTCATTGCTAGGGAGGTTCGCTTGCAATGACGGGACACACAACTTTGGCACGATTTTGGTAATAAAATTAGGACAAACGAGACAACGGAAGTCTAACCCTCAAAACAACCACTACCATGAAAACTAAGAACATCTTGATGAGCGTCCTGTTAGCAATGGGATTCATCGCAGCAAAAGCCGCAGGCAACCCGCCTGAACTCATCTTGGTATCACAGCCTGTCTTAGTGTACAACTACAACTCTGTCACGGTCACTTACGACTTGCAGAACATCGGAGATTACGCCTACAAAGGAGACATCTGTATCTACCTCGATCCCGACGACGGCACCGAATACGCCTACAAGCGCATCAAGGTCTGCCCTGGCAAGATCAAGAGAGTATCCTTGGACATTTCGGCCATGCATCTGGATCCGTCTATGGTCTATACGATCATGCCTTACTACGAGATGGATGACGACCTGTATTCCTTCACCACGTTCGAGTACTTTGAGCCGATTAGCTTCTCGTGGAACGGTCCGCGCACGGCGACTTGGATAGTGACGGTACTGCCTCCACGCCCGCGCTTCTACACCTGGCCTGGCGACTATCGCTTCTACTATGACGGCTTCATGCCGCCGCCCCCCGGACCAGGTCCCGCCCCCCGTCCGCTTCCGCCTCCGGATCCGCATCACCACACCTATCACTATCATCACGACAACGGTGGGTATCCTGGCGGACACAATCCCCCGCCTCCCGGACCCAACAACGGCGGAGGCCCCAGCGGTGACCACCACGACCACCATGACGGTGACCTTCACGACCATCATGACGGCGGCAACAACGGTGGAGCACACGTCAGACCTGACGGCGACGGCGGCAGCATGAGCCACGGCAACGCCAACGGCAACAACCCGCCTGCCTCCAACGGCAACGGCTCAGGCTCCCTCTCCAACGGCAACGACCACAAGCCGAACAACTCCGGCAACGACTCGGGGTCGAACAGTGGCAGGACGGGCAACAACAGCAACGTCAGCCGTCCGAGCGGAGAAAACGGCTCGCACAACGGAAACGCTCCTGCCAATGAAAGAAAAGGCTCAGGCAACGTCAGCCGCCCGAGTGGTGAAAGTGGTACCCATAACGGAACCACACCCAACAACGGAAGAAGCGGCAACGTGAGCCGTCCGAGCGGCAACCGCGGCGCTGGTGCTGGTGGCGCCAGAGGCGGCGCAGGTGGCAGAGCTGGACGCGGTGGCGGAGGCCGCGGCAGAAGATAAGCCCACAGCACCAAAAACCAAACAGGCGACTCACATGTGAGCCGCCTGTTTTTTTCGGAATGCAGGATTTTTAATAATACTTCTGCTCGAACGGCTTCAGGCCCTCGTCCTCGCACTTGACGAACACCTTCATACCTTGGTAAGCATACTGTTCCTTCAATAAGTCGAGGTCGTCATTGCGCAGACGGATGCAGCCCTCGCTGTCGCGGCCTGGCACCGAAGCCTCGTTGTTGGTGCTGCCGTGGATGCCGATGCCTGTAAAACCAGGAGTCAGAAGGCGCATGAACCAATTGCCATAGGACAAAATCGAGCCGCGACCGTCGCCGAAGTCATGAACCCAGTCCGAAGCATCCTGTATTTGCGTGATTTTGAAAGGCTTGTCCCATGTGGATTCAGGCGTTTTCATGTCGCCCACCCGTTCTTTGGGGCCCAAATTACGGCTCAGGCAAACGGGATATTCGACGATACGCACCGTGTCGTCTTCAACGGCCTCGCAGACATACAGCTTCAGCTCCTGCTTGGAAACGACGATGAAGCAGTTTTCGCGCTGCTGCATCATGGCGTACAAGGCAGTGTCAGCCTTAGGGACGGTGTCTTCCTGAACCGCCTCCACCTCAGCCACGGGCATCTGGGTCCGATTGTTGGAACAAGCCATAAACGGCATGAGGCAGGCCAAAAACAGCAAGTGGATTTTCATGAGTATACCGGTTAATTATTGAACAAATCGCCGACATTGGGAGCCTGTTGGGCGCCCTCCGAAGCCTCGAAATAAGGCTTCTTTTCAAAGCCGAACATACTGGCAATGATGCTGTTGGGGAAACGGCGCAGATACGTGTTGTATTCGCGGGCTTTTTCGTTGAACTCCCTCCTCGCGTTGGCGATGCTGTTTTCGCAACCCTCCAATTGCGACTGCAAGTCGAGATAATTCTGGTTGGCTTTCAGGTCGGGATACTTCTCCACCGTGACCAACAGGCGCGACAAAGAGCTCGACAATTGGTCTTGGGCGGCTTGGAAGGCTTTCATGTTTTCCTCGGTCAGGTTGTTGGCATCCAAGGTGGTCGAAGTGGCCTTGGCTCTTGCCGCCACCACTGCCTCCAGAGTAGAAGCCTCATATTCAGCGTAGTTCTTCACCGTAGCGACAAGGTTCGGAATCAGGTCGGCACGCTTCTGGTATGCCGTCTGCACGTTGCCCACTGCGGTTTCAACGGTTTCCTGTTTTGAAACCAAGCCATTGTAAATGCCCACGCCCCACATGACAAAGAGGGCGACGATGGCTAAAATAACGATTAATCCTTTTTTCATAAGAAAAGATTTTTAGGTGAAACATTCTGTGTTGAAATTATCGGCCACAAAGGTATTGTTTTTTTTCGTAATTTTGCGCTTTATATCAACAATAAAAATCGAGAAAAGCAAATGTCTGAAAATCAACATAAAAACGAAGATCCCGTCCTTGAGGAGCAGGTGTTTAACCGTGGTGGGAAACTGCCGAAGGACTATACGACAGGCCAGAAAATGCTCTGTTGCAGCCGTTGCAAGCTGAATCAATTCGACTGGCTGAAGGATTATGAGAACCAAGAAATGCCCGACAAGGTCCGCCTCGCGGAGGTGCGTTTCAAGAACGACCGCAAGGACTATTTCCTTTATCCTGAGGACCTTGAGCTTGAGGTTGGTGACATGGTGGCCGTCGAAGCCGCCATCGGGCACGACATCGGCATCGTGACGCTGTTGGGGGAGATTGTCGAGCGCCAAATGAAGCGCAAACGCTATCGCACGCCACGCGAGGAGATGAAGAAAATCTACCGCCGCGCCCGTGCCAACGACGTGGAGAAATGGCTCTCAGCCATCAAGTTGGAGCAAAGCACTTTGGCCCGCACCCGCACCATCGCCGAAAACCTGGGACTGGAAATGAAGCTCAACGACGTGGAATACCAGGGCGACAAGACCAAAGCCATCTTTTATTACACCGCCGATGGCCGCGTCGACTTCCGCGAGCTGATCAAGAAACTGGCCGAAGAGTTCCACATCCGCATCGAGATGCGCCAAATCGGGGTGCGGCAGGAGTCGGCCAAACTGGGTGGCTTAGGCTCTTGTGGCAGAGAACTTTGCTGCGCCTCGTGGATCAGTAATTTCCAGTCGGTGACCACCGGTGTGGCCCGCGTGCAACAACTCTCGCCCAACCCGCAAAAACTGGCTGGGCAGTGCGGCAAGCTGAAATGCTGCCTCAACTATGAATATGAGGCTTACGTGGACGCGCTGAAGGCCTTCTCCGACCCCTCTATCGTACTGAAATTCAAGAGCGGCGATGCTGTGCACCAGAAAAATGACGTCTTCAAAGGCATCATGTGGTATTCCTACACCTCCGACAAGAGCAATATCATGGCCATCCCCGTCGACAAGGTGAAGGAAATCATCGCCTTGAACAAGAAGGGACAGAAGCCCGAAAAGCTTGAAGATTACGCCGTTACGATGGAAACCCATACCAACACCAACGAGGGCTACGGCGAAGCCGATTTGAAGAAAATGAGCGACTAATATGAAAAACGCCATAACACATACAAAAGGACATCATGGCGGAGGAATATCCGCAATGACGGTTTTCCTGTTTAGCATCCTACTTCTTTCAGGTTGCACCGATGATTCCTTCGAGCAGCGTACCGTCATTCCCGAGGCCGAATGGGCACAGGAAAATCACGTCGCCTTCGATGTGGACATCAACGACACTATCAGCGGCTATGTCTTCGGCCTGGATTTCAGGCATTTGGAGAACTACCGTTACAGCAACCTCTTCATCTTCCTGCACACGCGGATGCCCAACGGCAACCTCACACACGACACCATCGAATGCACCTTGGCCACACCCGAAGGCCGATGGTTGGGCAAAAGCAGCGGCAGCATGAGAGACCTCCACGTCCCGCTGAATGAGAGCCTGCGTTTCCCGCTGAAAGGTACCTACCATTTCGAAATTGAGCAGGCCATGCGTGAACCCGTGCTGAAAGGCATCTCCGACATTGGATTATTTATTGAAAAACAATAAGATATGACCGATAACAAAAAGAAAAATAAGCCAGTCGCGACAAAGTCGAAAGCCATCCGAAACCTTTGGATCATCTTCGGAGGGCTGTTGGTTTTGACCGTCCTGTTCTTCTTTTGCGTCGCCAAAGGCATTTTCGGCACCATGCCGACCTTTGATGAGTTGGAAAACCCGCAAACCAACCTTGCCACTGAAATCATCTCCGCCGATGGCAAGGTGCTGGGCACCTATTATGTGGAAAACCGCTCCAATGTGCGCTACAGCGAGCTCTCGCATTATATGCCAGAAGCTTTGATAAGCATTGAGGATGAACGTTTTACGGAACATTCCGGCATCGACCCACGAGCCTTGTTTCGCGTGGCCTATGGTGTGATTACGGGACGTGACAAAGGTGGCGGCAGTACCATCACGCAACAATTGGCGAAGAATCTGTTTCCACGCGGCGAGAACCTCAGCACGCCGAAACTCGTTTTGAGAAAGTTCCAAGAGTGGATTACGGCTACAAAACTAGAACACAACTACTCGAAGGAGGAAATCATCGCCATGTACTTAAACACAGTGGCCTTCGGGCATAACGCATTCGGCATCCGCTCGGCGGCCAAGACCTTCTTCGACAAGACCCCAAAACAGATGAACATCGAGGAATGCGCGCTGATGGCCGGCGTAGTCAACGCGCCGACCAGATACAGCCCCGTGAGAAACCCAGAACGCTCTTTGAACCGACGCAATCTCGTCCTGAAAAAAATGGCTGACAACGGCTTCATCACCCAGGCCGAATGCGACTCCATCTCGCTGATTCCCATTGACATGTCGCATTTCGGCGTGATGGACCATAACTCGGGTCAGGCCACCTATTTCCGCGAGTTCCTGAGAGGCCATCTCACAGAATGGGCAAAAAACACCACCCGTCCTGACGGCAAACCATACAACATTTACCGCGACGGCCTACGCATCTACACCACCATTGACTCGCGGATGCAGCATTATGCCGAAGAGGCCATCAAGGAATTTATGGGTGGTGAGTTGCAGCCAATGTTCTACAAGCACTGGCAAGGCCAGAAAAACGCACCGTTCTCCAATGTGACTGCTGATGAAATCGACCACATTCTCGAAACCTCGATGAAGCGCACCGACCGTTATCGTGCGCTAAAGAACGCTGGCGTGTGCATGGATTCCATCAAGGCAGAATTCGAGAAACCCGTCCAAATGACCGTTTTCTCTTGGGACGGCCCTATTGACACGGTCATGTCGCCGATGGATTCCATCCGCTACTACAAGTGGTTCCTGCAAGCCAGCTTGATTTCCATTGAGTCGCACACCGGCCACGTGAAGGCTTACGTTGGCGGCTTGGACTACCGCTTCTTCAAGTACGACCACGTCACGCAGGCGCGGCGTCAGGTGGGTTCCACTTTCAAGCCGTTCCTCTACTCCTTGGCCATGCAGGAAGGCGAATACACCCCCTGCACCAAGATTCCCAACATTCAGTACAACATCCAACTGCCCGACGGAAAGTTCTGGTCGCCAGGTAATTCGGGCGGCCATGTCGGAGAGGAAATCTCCCTCAAGTTTGCCTTGGCGCAGTCCAACAACTGGATTTCGGCTTACCTGATGAACATCTTCGGTCCCGAAGCCGTGATTGGCATGGCGCGACGCATGGGCGTGGAATCGCCCATAGATGCAGTTCCCGCTATCTGCTTGGGTGTCTGCGACTTGAAGCTTATCGAGATGGTCGGAGCTATGAGTACCTTCGCCAACCAAGGCGTCTACATCAAGCCCATGTTCATCACCCGCATTGAGGACAAAAACGGCAATGTCATCCAACGTTTCAGCCCTGAAGAATCGGAGGCCATGAGCGAGCTGACGGCCTATAAGATGGTGGAGCTGATGAAGGGCGTGGTGCAAAGCGGCACGGGCATCCGGCTGCGGTCGCTCTACAAGTTCAACAACCCCATCGCGGGCAAGACAGGCACCACACAGAAACAAAGCGACGGCTACTTCATGGGCATCACCCCCGACTTGACCACGGGCGTTTGGGTGGGTGCCGAGGACCGCAGCGTGCATTTCCGCTCGACCAAGTTGGGCCAAGGCTCGCATACCGCACTGCCGATTTGGGCCCTCTACATGAGGAAGGTCTACAACGACAAGAGCCTGAATATCAGCCAAGGCAACTTCCCGAAGCCCAACATCCCCGGTGTCGATTTGAATTTCGACTGCAACCAATACGACAATGACGAAGTCATCGAATTTATTGATGAGTTTTAGTTTTACGCCATGACCTCAAACTTTGTAGATTACGTAAAGATATTTTGCCGTTCGGGCAAAGGCGGCGCGGGTTCCCTGCATTTCCGCCGTGAGAAATACATCCCCAAGGGCGGTCCCGACGGCGGCGATGGCGGGCGTGGCGGCAATGTCATTCTGCGCGGCAATGCCCAGCTCTGGACCTTGCTCCACCTGCGCTACACCAAACACGTCTTTGCCGGCGACGGCGTGCCTGGAGGCAAGAACCAACTTACCGGTGCAGCTGGCGACGACGTCTATATCGACGTGCCGCTCGGCACGGTGGCCTTCCACGCCGAAGACCACACGCAGATGGCCGAAATCACTGAAGACAAACAAGAAATCGTGCTGCTCAAAGGCGGTCGTGGCGGCAAAGGTAACACCTTCTTCAAGACGGCCACACTCCAGGCACCCAAGTTTGCACAGCCTGGCGAGCCATGCCAAGAGGAATGGATTACGCTGGAACTGAAGCTTTTGGCCGATGTGGGCTTGGTGGGATTCCCCAATGCGGGCAAGTCGACACTACTATCGGTTGTCTCAGCGGCCAAGCCGGAGATTGCCGATTATCCTTTCACCACCTTGGTGCCTAACCTCGGCATCGTCAGCTATCGTGAGCATCGGAGCTTCGTCATGGCCGACATTCCCGGCATCATTGAAGGCGCGGCAGAAGGCAAAGGTTTGGGAATCAGGTTTTTGCGTCACATCGAAAGAAACTCCACGCTGTTGTTCATGGTGCCTGCCATCACTGACGACGTGAAGAAGGAGTACGACATACTTCTCAATGAGCTGAAGAAATACAACCCCGAGCTGTTGGACAAAGACCGCATCCTCGCCATCACCAAATGCGACCTCGTGGACGATGACCGAATCAAAGAAATCAAGAAACACCTGCCCAAGAAAGTTCCGCACGTGTTTATCAGCTCCGTTGTCAACCAAGGCATCAACGAACTGAAGGACCTGATTTGGCTGACGCTGAACAAGGGCGATGCGGAGGAGGACTGGTAAATGAACACGCTCTCCACCATCGACTCCGACCTCTTCCTCTTCTTCAACGGCCTGCACGTTGACTGGATGGATAGGCTTATGGTGATTATCACCGAAATGTGGGCCTGGATGCCCGTCTACCTATTATTAATATACTGGACCATAAAACAATACGGCAAGCGCAGCTGGTTGGTATTTCTGGCCGTTTGCATCGTAGTGCTTTTTTCCGACCAATTGTCCTCGCACGTCTGCAAACCGTTGGTTCAACGTCTAAGGCCATGCTATAACGATGATTTTACGGAATTAATTCATTTGCCCAACGGTTTGGCTGGCGGTAAATACGGCTTCGTTTCCTCCCATGCCGCCAACACTTTTTCCATAGCCACATTCTTGACCGCCGCTTTGAAAAGATACCGTCCGTGGGCGGCTATCGTACTGTTTCTGTGGGCTTTGCTTTCAAGTTACAGCCGCATTTACCTTGGATACCATTATCCTGGCGACATCCTTTGCGGTGCTGTTCTTGGGGCTTTAGTCGGGATGGTGGTTTGGAAAGCGTTCCAATGGACGTTTCAGAAGCGTTCTCTGCCTTTAAAATAAGGTGGACTTTTCCTGTTGCGGTTCGTCGGCATCGTGAAACACCACCTTGATGCTCGCCGAAAGCTCGATGCCACACAATGAGGCCAATTTGGCGCGGCTGAGGGCCAATTCAAGATAGCCATGCGAGCCGAAAATAGCCACCAAATCGGCTTCACCAACATCCAAATAACTATCCGAAATCTTGTCAACCGTATAGAGGTTGCCCTTCACCATAATAGTGAAATCGCGGCCACGGCGTTCACGCTCAAACATTTCCTTGGTGATGTTCGTGATGAGGTTCTCATAGGCATCGATATGGATCACCACGCCTTCGATGGTGTTGTCGCGAACCACAGCGCAGAACACACCACCCATGTTGAGCTTCTCGCGTGTCGCGCCGATGCTCGACAGCGGCTCGCCACGGGCAATCATCGCGGCCACCTTGACGAAACGGTCGCGCGTGGCAAAGTTAAAGGTGTCGGAATCCTGCAGCACGTCGATGTAAACTGCCTCCTCGAACTTGCCCTCATTGAGGATATGGCTGAAAATGCCGTTATCTGTAGAGATGAAATACTGGCCCTCGGCCTTCACCACAACATGCGGATTTTCAAGCGATTCAATCGTATCGACGGCGATAATGTGTATCGTCCCTTGCGGGAAGCAACGAAAGCAATTCCGAAGCGTGAAACCCACCTGCGGAAGGTTGAAAGGGTCGATTTCGTGCGTGATGTCGACAATCGTTGCATCGGGTATTTGGGCCAAAATAGTCCCCTTTACCGCTGCAACGTAGTAGTCGGAAGTACCCCAATCGCTTGTCAACGTGATAATTGCCATCGTCTGCTGAGAAATGGATTCAGTTTTGCAAAAGTAAAGCATTTATGGCAATTTCGCGTGGTATTTTTCAAATTTTGGCAAAAAACTTTCGTTAGCCCGTTTCTGTTGCGTGGCGGTTATCGAAAAATAGACTATCTTTGCAGGCATTATAGACGATGTATGGCAGAACAGATTCTTCAGATAGAAAACGTTGACCCTAAGGAACTTCACGGTCCCAACGACAAGCATTTGGACTTGGTGAAAAGCATGTTTCCCAAGCTGAAAATCATCGCGCGCGGCGACTTCGTGAAGGTGATGGGCGACGAGGACGAAATCGACTATTTCATCAGCCGCTATGAAACCTTGATGATGCAGTTGGAGCGTTTCGGCAAGCTCACCGCACAGACCATCGAAGACGTGATGATGGCCAGCACCGACACCGAACTGCAACAAAAGATGTCGGAGAGCGATGTGCTGGTTTTTGGACGCAGCGGCGTGCCTATCAAGGCCATCACCACCAACCAAAAGCGCATGGTGACGGCCTCGGAGCAAAAGGATTTGATCTTCGCCATCGGCCCTGCCGGAACAGGAAAGACCTATACTGCCGTGGCCTTGGCCGTCAGGGCGTTGAAAGCCAAGCAAGTAAGAAGAATCATCTTGACCCGTCCCGCCGTCGAAGCCGACGAACACCTCGGTTTCCTCCCCGGCGACCTGAAAGACAAACTCGACCCATATCTGCAGCCGCTTTATGACGCTTTGCGCGACATGATACCATCCACAAAATTAGAAGGTTATCTCGAAGACCACACCATCGAGATTGCGCCTTTGGCCTTCATGCGCGGTCGCACTTTGGACCATGCCTTCGTTATCTTAGACGAAGCCCAAAACGCCACACGCAGCCAACTGAAAATGTTCCTCACCCGCATGGGACGCTCGGCCAAGTTCATCGTCACTGGCGACATCACCCAAATCGACCTGCCGCCCAAAACGCCTTCGGGACTACCACAGGCGATGGAGGTTTTGAAGGATGTTAGAGGCATCGAGTTCATCTATTTGGACGATAAGGATGTGGTACGCCACAAATTGGTGACGGATATCATCAATGCCTATAAGAAACACCATGATACCGAAGAACAAGACGATGGTATCGGCCAAGGCCGAGAAATCGTTCAAAAATCAGAATAAAATCATTCAAAAATAATAATATAACGAAATTGAATCTGATAAGATTTTGATTGATTTTTCAATCCGATTTTCATCAGATTTCTTGCGAAGCAATTTAAAAACACATCATAATATGAACGCATTAACCAGAACAGATTACAATTTCCCAGGCCAGACCAAGGTCTATCACGGCAAGGTCCGCGATTGTTATTTCATCAACAACGAATACATGGTGATGGTCGCCACCGACCGCATCTCAGCTTTCGATGTCATTTTACCCAAGGGCATCCCGTATAAAGGACAGGTTCTCAACCAGATAGCCGCCATGTTCTTAGATGCCACCGCCGACATCGTCCCCAACTGGAAACTCGCCACCCCCGACCCGATGGTCACCGTGGGGCGTTTGTGCAAGCCTTTCCCGATTGAAATGATTATCCGCGGCTACCTCACCGGCAGTTCGTGGCGCACCTACAAAAGCGGACAACACACTATCTGCGGCGTGCAAATCCCCGACGGCATGAAGGAATACCAGCGTTTCGCCGAACCTATCATCACCCCGACCACCAAGGCCGAAGAAGGCCACGACGAGGACATCTCCCGCGAGGAAATCATCGCAAGAGGTCTTATCAGCGAGAAGGATTATGCTCAAATTGAGGATATTACAAGGAAACTCTTCCAGCGCGGCACCGAAATCGCGGCCAAGCAAGGCTTGATTCTCGTTGACACGAAATACGAGTTTGGCAAAATTGGCGACCAAATCGTGCTGATGGACGAAATCCACACGCCCGACTCGTCGCGTTACTTCATCGCCGACCAGTATGAGGAACGTTTCGCCAAGGGCGAGCCTCAGGTGCAGCTCTCAAAGGAATTCGTCCGTGAGTGGCTGATGGCCAACGGTTTCCAAGGCAAGGAAGGCCAACAAGTGCCCGAAATGACCCCCGAATACGTGAACAGCGTTTCGGAGCGCTACATTGAGCTTTACGAGAAGGTCACGGGGCATAAGTTTGAGAAGGCTGCTGATTCGGAAGATCTGGTCAAGCGGATTGAAACTAATATATTGAATTACTTAAAGTTATGAATAATATGCAAAAATAATGCATATTTTTTGGCACTTTTTTAGGGTCAAGTTGCATATTTTTTACGAAATAAACATTGCCATGAATAGTGGCAATGTTGTTTTTTTGCCCTCGAAAAATGTGTAAGACAAGAAAGAACAGTATAAAAAAACCTGATTTTGGTGAATAAAATCACTAAAAATTATAATATTTGGTGAATTTAATCACTAAATTTAGTATTTTTGCACTGTAAAAAGGAGAATTATGATAGAACGCAAACTCCATAAAGTCATCAAAGACCGCTTTTATAACGGAAAAGCCATCGTGATTATAGGGGCACGACAAGTTGGAAAAACCACATTGCTGCAAGAACTGACGATTGGAACAAGCAATGTATTATGGCTCAATGGCGATGAACTCGCCACAAGAACTTTATTGCAGGAAGTGTCGGTGGAGAAATTTCGTAGTTTGATAGGGTCAAAAACTGTCTTAATTGTGGATGAAGCCCAACGCATAGAGAATATCGGTTTGAAAATGAAATTGATAACCGATAATCTACCGAATGTTCAACTCATCCTAACCGGAAGTTCATCGTTCGAACTTTCCAATCGTGTCAACGAGCCTTTGACGGGACGAAAATGGGAATACACCATGTTTCCGCTCTCTTTTACCGAAATGGCTGAACACACGAATCCTTTTGAGGAAATCAAGCATCTGCCCCTTCGTCTGGTCTATGGCTACTATCCTGATGTCGTCACACACCCAGGCGATGAGAAAGAAGTTCTTAAACAAATCACAGACAGTTACTTATACAAAGACATCCTCGAATGGGAACGCGTCAAAAAATCTGACAAATTAGTCAAATTATTACAATCTTTGGCTTTTCAAGTGGGAAGCGAAGTGTCGCTGAACGAGTTGGGGCAACAAGTTGACTTGGACAAAAACACCGTGGAGAAATATATCGTTTTGTTGGAGCAAACCCAAGTCATATTCAGGCTTGGTTCGCTGAGCCGCAATCTCCGCAATGAGTTAAAGACCGCCCGTAAAGTTTATTTCTATGACAACGGTGTCCGTAATGCCCTCATCAACAACTTCAACGATCTTGCGCTTCGTGATGACATTGGGGCATTGTGGGAAAATTGGATGATTAGCGAGCTGGTCAAGAAACGGGCATACGACCGTCAATTTGTCAACCGTTATTTTTGGAGAACCACGCAGCAACAGGAAATCGACTACATTGAGGAGTCTGACGGACGTTTTACTGCATACGAGTTCAAATGGAATCCAAAGAAAAAGGCCAAAATAAGCCAAACTTTCCTGAAAGCCTATCCCAACACGGAAATCATCACCGTCAATCCAGATAATTTCTACACACTGCTTTCATAGTCTTTTATCATGTTATAAAAGAGGTATATGCAAAAATAATGCATATTTTTTGGCACTTTTTTAGGGTAAAGTTGCATATTTTTCATGAAAAGGCATGAAAAAAGCCAGAACCTTTTGTGGCTCTGGCTTTCATTTGTTTATCAGATTGGCAAATCAGTATTCGTAATACGTCGTATACTGATACTGGTATTGGGTATCTGGATAATATGTGGTTCGCATGGTCGGGTAATTGTCACTGTCGTACTGATAGATGAAAGAGGAAACATCGGTATCACCGTCAGAATAGGTGAAAGACATATTGGTAACATTGTTTTTCGATACATAATTGTCTCCCTCTTCCAACTCATCCAATTCCCAAGACCATAAATCCATAAAACCTCTATAAGGATTTTTCTTGTTGTCATATTGCAAAGCCACACTTGATGTTCCGCCATCATAGGTTGCTACAATCTTAACAACATTGTCACCGTCCCAAGAGAATTGGTAGGTCAAGACATATTCCGATTTTGGTTCATTGCCAATAGCTAACTTGGCATTGCATTTGTCAATTATTGCAGTAAACTCGGACGGGAAGGGCAAAACATACGACCTCAGATGGCTTGCCTCGCTCTTTTTGTATCCATGAAGATAAGTGATGGTAGCTTTGTCTAATTTTCCGCCTTTATACTCAAAAACGGTTGTTGTCTCCAAGTTATCATGGTAGTAACTCTTGACAGATTTCAAGTGATTTCCATCATACTCATAAATGGCGGACTCCTGAATGTTGTCAACACGAACAAGGCGGTTGCCGTCATAGGTAAATCTTTCCGTCCAAACTACAGTGTCGCTATTGGAGGAATAATAATCAATGGATGCCAGTAATTTGTCGTCCCAATTCCATACTTGATGCAGGGTTTTATCCATAATAGTAGAGGAATGGTACACTTTTTGGATTTTCTTGCTCGGAGAATAAACTCCGTCTTTTTTCTTGCATGAAGTCGCAGAGGCCAAAAGAAGCACTCCCAACAATAATGTAAATACTTTAAACTTGTTCATCTCTTCTTATTTTTAATGGTATTATGTTGCAAAGATATATATTAGCTATATGCGAAGACTATTTTTCAGTAATTATTTTGAACATTGTAACTATTTCGGTTACACTTTCCTTTTGAATTCATCGGAAAGGTCACGAAAGAAATCATAATCCAACGCTGTAGAAATGCGTTCAAGCAAGACAATGTCGATGTTGTTCTTGAGGAAAATCCTGTGGATATGCGTACGGGCACAGCAAATGTCCTTGGCTAATTGTGTAGCCGTGACACCTTTCTGCCGCATTACTTCCTTGATATGTTGCCCGATGTGCATGAAAAAGCGTGGAATTTGTTCAACTTGCTGAACCTTGGGTTTCCACGCCCATCCACCAACAAGTTATTCCACGCCAAAATTGGCGTTTCATAACGGCTTCTTGGTGAATTCTCTTTCGAGAAAAGTGGAAATTAAGGTTCAAGAATTCGTTTTTGAAATGCTATTCTAAATGATTATGTGTCTGTTTGCTTTTCTTTGTTGTTATGAAGTTGTGTTTTGTATTTTGCTGATAATTATTTTCTTATACATTTGTTGAATCCAAATACAAAGTATCAGGACAGAGGTCGGCTCCATTAGGCCATTGGATGCTGCCCAAAAAGACTTTTACCCTCTTGAAAAATGACTCATCAGCAAGAGGGGCAAAAACACCTTTTCCAATGTAGGGCGAAACATCAAAACGCTTCCTTTCGCCATTGGCAAACTCCAACAGCAGAGTATAATTGCTTTCCGCTTTCACTGATTTTACACGAGGGTTCATTTGCTCTTACTTTAAAGGTTCAATTTGGAAAACATTGGTTCCCTTGGAAGCCAACTCCCAGTCCGCCATCAGTTCATCCTTGTGAATTTCCAACCATGCCTGAACGAGTTTGTTCTTTCCTTGTGGAAGTTCACCTTCAATGATTTCGCCATCAGGAATCCTAATTACCGCCTCCTTATCCTGACACTTGACATGAACATGCGGAAAATGATGCTGACGGTTGTCGTAATAATACATGGAAATGATGATTCCATAAAACATTGTCAATACAGCCATAGTTGGATATTTTTTGCAAAAGTAACAAAATTTTTGAACACAAAATACATCATTCCACCACGATTTTCCGCGTCTCACCGCTCATAGTCACGAAATACAGTCCTTGCGGCAATTTAAACTTCTCCTTGCCATTGATTTCCTTGGTCAAGATGATTTGCCCGAGGGCGTTGGTGACAATCATGGTGCCAGTGCCTTCAATCGTCAAGTAATCCTTAGTCGGGTTAGGATAAATCTTGAAGGTACTTCTATGGTTCTCACAAAGTTGAGAGAAAGGCATCGTGCAAAACACGGCCTCGGGACTCGCCGGAGAGGCATAATGAGACCGCGTCTCTTTTTTGCGTTGCGTGAAAGTATATGAAGTGCTTGGAGTCAGACCTTCAAATACAGGTGACTCTTGCCATTCGCCACCATCAATGTTGTATTCGCCGCCTTCCAAAGCAACAAGAGTGATGCTTGTTTCGGTGTCGCTCTCCAATTGCGGGGCTTCGGGCATGGCTTGTTCCGCTTTCCTGACAGGACCGACAAAAGGCGAAATCACTGCTCCAGTGCAGTTTTCTGCAGTGACTTGCACGCAGAGGCTCTCGTCAACATCATCTTCGGTCAAGATGTAAGTTGATTGAATGGCACCTTCAATGTCCGTTGTGTTTCTCTGCCATTGGTAAGTCAATTCGCCCAGATCTGGGATGGACGGCGTTGAACCCAAATCCGTTACAGCATTTAAAGTTTGTCCGAAAACAGGTTCGCCGTCAATCTTGACTTCGCCGATTAATACAGGAGTAATGCTGCCATTTACAGCACTTTCAATCGCCCCGTAGGCGTTCAACCTTCTTCCCTCAGCGACCAACCCGTCAAGAGAAGGCAGATGGTCGGCACCCTCAAGAAGGGATTGTCTCATCGAAAGGCAAAAATTGGCGGGGTTGCTTTTGCAGGCTTGCATCATTTCCTCGGGCAAAGCCGCATACATCAACGCAATGGTTCCGGTGACTTGCGGCGTGGCCATCGAGGTTCCGGTCAGGTTGCTATAGTTGTTGTTGGGCGTTGTGGAGTAGATACTTGTGCCAGGAGCGCCAAGGTCAATGTTTTCGATGCCATAACCCGCACTGCCGTATTTCACATCAGCGGAAGTGGTGTTGGTGATGCCAATCAGGTAATCCCCTGGACAGGTGGATGGAACATCGCCTACCACGTCGACATTCACATTCAGGTTTGGGCCAGCACCGCAACTTAATATGCCGACATTGCCCATCTCGTCGTACATCGAGCACCAGATGGGGTAGTTATCGGGATTGCCGTAATCGACACCAAAGGAGGAATTGGTGGCCACGATGAACGCGCCTTCCTCACCATTGGTTTCATTGTATCGCGCCCGCATCTCCAGTGCGTATGAATAGGCCTCGACAACGATGGACTCGTTGCCTGAACTACCGCAGATAGGCATGACACTCACATTCCAATTCACGCCACAAACACCTTTTCCATTGTTGCCGACAGCCCCGATGATGCCGGAAACATGGGTGCCATGTTGATTACTGCCGACATAACCATTGTGGTTGTATGCGTTCCAGCCGCGATAATCATCGATATAACCATTGCCATCATCATCAATTCCGTTGTTGGGAATTTCATGCGTGTTTATCCAGCAGTTTAGGTCTTCGTGAGTCCAATCGGCACCTCCATCAATGACAGCCACAACGATGGTGTCACCCGTTGCCGTAACGCCGCCCGTGGTGAACTCCTCCCAAGCCTGTGGCAGGCTCATGATGGCCGGTGCCCATTGCATACTGTAATAAGGATCATCGGGAATCGCTTCGCGCAATACAATGTTGGTATGGTTGTTCTGAACAACTCGTACATCGGCATTACTTGTCAGACGACTCATTTTTTCCGCTCTCGGCTCTTTAGAGTCTGTGATTTCAAAAAGCCAGATATTCAGCCGTTTGGATAGTTGTCTCTTCGGCACGATTCCGACATTGGCATTGGCGGCAAAGGTCGAGGCATCCACGTCTTGCTCTAACCAAATGATGAATTCGTTCTCCACATAAGTTGAATTTTCAGTCTTTGCGGTTTGTCCCTGCGCATAGGAAGTCAAGGACAAAAACACCATCGTCAAAACGATTGCTGATTTAATGATAGACAGTTTCATGTAGGTGTTGTTTTTAGGATTATTATACGCTGAAGGTTCATTTTCTTAAGTACCACGGCAACCGCATATTCCAATTCGCATATTAGGTATGCCACAATGTGACAGCCCTACAGTTTTATTCCTTCACAAACTTTTGAAAACAGGTGCTCCCATCAGCTTGAGTGACTTTCAACAGGTAACATCCTTCTGCCAAGCCACTTACACAGATAGAATCCGTATTTTTTGAAGACAATACCAACTTGCCGTCCAAAGTGAAAACCTCCACTTGTTGCAAGTCTTCCACGTTAAGGTGCAACATTTCATGGACAGGATTGGGCCAAACGCTCATTTGGTTTTTGCTGTTTTCGCCAACAGCGGTGGTTTCCGAATAATGAAAAGTCATCGTAGTATGATTCTCATTGATGTCATCAGTTTCATAACGCAAAATCTTATGGGAAGGCGTAAAGGCTTTGCCCAAGAAGGTATTGTCCCAATAGGTCAAAATTCCGGCAATGTTGTTGGTGCTAATGGCCGAATCGTAATCGAGGAAATGAGTGGTCATGGATTCCCACAGCCCACTGTTGGCATTGTAATTGTCATAATAGGTATACAACTGAACATCTCGGGTCGGGTAATAATCTATTAACGCCATTCCGGTCTCAACCAGCAATCCATCAATTGGGGTCAGTTTGGTTTCAGTGGTCAAGTATCCTTCATCGTCATAATCGTATAGCGTCTGGGCGACCACTTCGTATTCCCCACGAGTGGTGGTTTTTTCAACACAAAGTCCATCCTCGTTGTAATAGTACTCCGTGACTTCATACAGCCATGAATCGCCCGAACTGTAATAGAGATAATGCTTCATCGTGATCAACAAACCGTCTTCCCGATAAATATACTCATTCCTATAACTTGCCGTCCATTCATTGTTCTCGTTCACGCTAAAGCCTTTGTTTGTCAACAACTTGCCTTCGGTGTCATACTCGTAGGTGTATTTATAAACCTCAACAAGTTCGTCAAAGTATTTCATGGTTCGAATCCGTTGGGCTACCAAACCTTGCTCGTTGTAGGTGCTTTCATAGAGATTATAAACGCCTGTCATGTCAATGTATTCATCCCTAACGACACGATTTTCATTATCATAAGCGAAATTATGGGTCGAAAGCACTACTTCTTGCCCATAGTTCTCATACACATACTTGATTTGAGTACAATTGTAACGGTCGTCGTATTGCAATCGCTCAACGGCAGAGCCATAGCACACGCTGTCTAATTTTTGAATGAAATTGTTGGCATCTTGCGCCTTTGCCGACATCATGCAACAGATGGAAGCAACTAATAACAATACTTTTTTCATAGTGGTTTATTTAAATGATTAGATTTATAAAATATGTATTTATCAAAACAGTCTTAGTCTTATATGGGGATATGGGGATCTCTTTATGTATTCCTTTGTTGAGCCACACTTTTGATACTGATGATGGTCTTGTTGTTTATCGGATTATAATACACTTGATGTGAGCCTTTTGCCCTCTTGAAAACAAAGCCATTTTCTTCAAGCAACTGGATCAAGTATTTAGGACTTAGGTTCATACAGTCATCAGATTCAGTGAATACTCCAACATATTGCTGTCGTCAGGAACATATTCGCCCCTGTCCTGCAATTCTTCAATATAAAGCTCAATGGCCTCCTTGGCCATATCGATGGCTTCATCGACAGTTTCTCCGTATGTGATGCAACCTGGCAAGGAAGGCACAAACACGGTATATCCTCCCTCTTCCTCTTTCCTTAAGTTGATTCTATATGTCTTATTCATGGCATCGCCTTGTTTTTCATCTGCAAAATTAGAAAAATTCCCCAAATCAAAGTTTTTTCGCCACATTTTTCTCGCACCGTCGAATATTTCCTTATCTTCGCAGCATTAACCATAATACATTTCATCATGAGCAAAACATTAATTCTTTCCATGGCTTTATGCCTCTGTGCCGCTTGCAGCACCAACCCAAACATTGACAACTCAACCGTGAAAGACCTCGACCAGAGCCGCTATTTGGGCGGCTGGTATGAAATCGCCCGCTTCGACCACCGTTTTGAGCGCGGTTTGGAGGAATGCAAAGCCCTCTACGCCCTTCGCGAAGACGGCAAAATCGACGTGACCAACACGGGCGTGAAGAACGGCCAGCCCAAGGTCGCGCAAGGCAAGGCCAAGACCACCGACAACCCCGCCCTGCTGCGCGTCTCTTTCTTTGGTCCGTTCTATTCCGACTACCGCGTCATGATGCTTGACCCTGATTATCAATACGCTCTTGTGGGCGGCAAAAGTGCCAAGTACCTTTGGATACTCTCACGCACACCGCAACTCGAAGAAAGCGTGAAACAAGCCATCCTCGCCGAAGCCACGCGCCGAGGTTATGATGTCAGCAAATTGATTTGGGTGAAACAGTAAACGGTTTACCATGTAGGGCTGTCCTATTAGGGCAGCCGCATAAAACGAATTGCAATATGCGGCTGCCACGATGTGACAGCCCTACAAACGAATCGCCACCTCAACCCATTTTCCATCCTTGAAATTCACCACACTACGATAGCCTGCCTTCTTCAAGGCTTCCTCGGCGGCTTCAAACTCCAATGTTATTTCACTGAAATGGTGCGCGTCGGCGGAGATGAGGGCGGGAATGCCCATCTTATAGGCCTCCTCCATCAGCCAGGGCGAAGGATAGAAGCCGTTGTAGCGTTTCTTGTAGATGCCGCGCGTGTTGATTTCCATTACCAAGCCTTTCTCGCGGATGAGGTCGAGGGTTTCAAGGGCCAGTTTTCTGTACCAAGGCTCATCCTCGTTGAAATATCTGTCGCGGTTGTGCATCTTGATTTTGTCGAAGTGGGCAATGACGTCAAACGGCTCGTTTTCAATCATTTCGTTCGATTGTTCATAGAATCGGTGCACAGCGCGACGGATGTCGCCATCGAAGAGCTTTTGTAGGCCTTCGTCATAGACTTCCCATTTCGGGCCGTCGATGAACCAGATTTCGTCAGGATTTATACTTGGGGTCGGCCCTTCGACGGGCTCAGGGGCCTTAGGTCGTTGAGCCTGTCGAAACACCGGATTAATAACAAGATGCACGCCACCAATCAGATAATCAAGGTGATATTTCTCTTTGGTCACGGCAAAAGGCTCGGAAACACCCGTGAGGTAATCCGCCTCCAAACCGCAATAGATGTCGATTTTACCCTTGAATTCTTCTTTCAGTTGGGCGATTTCGGCCACATAACGTGGCATGTCGGCCTCCTTGACGGAGAAATTGTTGTCAAACGGCAAAGGGCTATGCTCCGAAAAGCCCAAGGTCGTCAAGCCCTGACGCACAGCCTCTTCCACGATTTCGCGAGGTTGGGATTTACCGTCTGAATAAATGCTATGAGTATGTAAGTTGAAGTTTTGCATGAGATTATTCGTTTGGAATTACTTTATAAACCTTGTCTCCACGCCGTACCAACGACTTCACGGGAATCGAGCAAAATTCACCCTTGACAGTCTGCTCCACGGAACCCAAATCCACGCGGATTTCGATGAGTGTGTCTTCATAGACACCTGTCGTCGGGCCAATGATCATGATTTGCTCGCCGAGTTTTAAATCGTGGCTATCCATACGAATCTCGGCCACGCCTAACTTGCTGTAATAGTTGGTGATCAAGCCGATATACTCCTTGGTTTGCGTGGCCTGGGAACCATACTTCTCCGACCATTCGAAAGTGCGACGACCCAAATAATAGCCGTCCCAAAAGCCACGGTTATAGACACTCTTCAAGCGTTCCATCCAAGCGTCGATTTTCTCTTGCGTGAAAGTGCCTTCCTGAATAGCTTTTATCGCCTCGCTGTAAACCGACACGGTCAATTTGGTGTACTCCGGCGAACGGCCGCGGCCTTCGATTTTCAGAACTTCAACACCTGCGTCCAAGACTCTATCCAAAAACGGCAAGGTACAAAGATCTTTCGGCGACATAATGTATTCATTGTCAAGAGCTAATTCGTAACCTTCTTCGCGCTCGCGCACATCGTAGCTGCGGCGACAAAGTTGCAGGCAGGCGCCTCGATTGGAAGAGGAATTGAACAGGTCTTGGCTGAGGTTACACTTGCCTGAGATGGCCATGCACAGCGCGCCGTGACAAAACACCTCAATACGGACCAAATCGCCATGAGGGCCACGAATCTGCTGACGCTCAATCTCTTCCGTGATATGCCTGACTTGGTCAATGTTCAATTCTCGCGCCGTCACCATCACGTCGGCGAACTGGGAATAATAGCGCACGGCCTCAAGATTGGTGATGTTGCATTGGGTGGACATGTGCACCTCAACGCCGATTTGTCGTGCATATTGAATCACGCTCTGATCGGAGGCGATAATGGCCGAAATGCCGTTGGCCTTGATGGCGTCAAGCAGCTGGTGCATCTCTTCCATTTCCTCGTCGTAGATGACGGTATTCACTGTGACATAGCTTTTTACGCCGTTTTCGTTGCAGGTTTCGGCCAGTTGGCGCAGGTCGTCCAAAGTGAAGTTCTTCGCCGAGCGCGAGCGCATATTGAGTTTGCCGATGCCGAAATAAACGCTGCCGGCGCCAGCTTGTATGGCGGCTGCCAAGGCTTCATAAGAGCCCACTGGAGCCATGATTTCGATTTGCTTTTTCATGGGCGCAAAAATACAAAAAAACCAGCTTGAGCTTAGGCTGGTTTTTAAAGCTTGTTGTACATTTCTATTTTTCAGATGCATTCTTGAATGAATAAAGTCAGCCTTTTTCAGACTGACTTTGTGCCATCAAGTATATAGTTCCCTATTTTATTTCTTGAAATGAAAATTATAGGCATAATGCAGAAATACGGCAGGCTTCAGGTGGTTGTTGGTGAAGGTTAAGCAACCCCCAGGAAGAATGTCCGGCCATTCGGTACTATACTCTGTCATGTTGACGAGTTGCCCACCAATGCCAATATCGGAGTGGCCGATGGAATAGCCAAAGATGAGTTGTGAGTAGAACCCTTCCACGGAATACCAATTAGGGTCTCCGTTTTCATGCTTGACATATTTCAAGCGAAAGGCATATCCGGCACGCAGTTCAGCATAAGGTTTTGACTTCCCTATGCCGAAGCTGTATTTGGCATCGGCAAAGATTGGAAGGTATTGAAGCGCCTGGTGTGCGCAATAATTGACCCCTATGCCGATTCCCAAACGGTCTCCCACTTGATAGCGCAAAACAGGACCTATGGCTCCTTCAAGGTCAATTGAATTAAAAGTACCTTGATAGGAATAGCAGAACAAAATGCCGGCATTGGCTTCGGCTTGAAGCACAAATTGGCCCTTTTCTTGGGCGTGGAGACTGCATACGATAAACAGCAATCCGAGCGATAAAACAATAGTCTTTTTCATAATGCACATATAGTTTTGAGGTTTTATGGGATTCTTGTCAGTGAGAAATCACCTTTCTCGAAGTACAGCAGGCCCAACTTTTCGTTGTAATACCAATCATAGAGCATGGCTCCAGTGTATTGATTGTAAAGCCGGTCGTGAGTTACATGTTCGTATGTGGTGCCATTAATCGAAAAGGTTTCGTCCGTAGGAAGCAGCTCGCGACAGATGACAAGATCATTGTTCCAGTTGAAAGACAGCACTTTCTCTGGGTATATGGTGAATTCCATAAAGAAAGGATAAGTTTCACTTGTCAATTGCACAGTGCGGGCATTGCAATAGGAGATCGGCGAACTAAAATCCAAGGGTTCG
>Ga0265301_10001043_pt1 | contig 37713 bp, 53 predicted proteins | sample AusTroGonzalo_MG_2_FD_193488 | JGI IMG/M metagenome (GOLD analysis project Ga0265301, IMG submission 193488) | Bovine rumen microbial communities from tropical cattle in Woodstock, Queensland, Australia - Gonzalo_04 | ecosystem: Host-associated > Mammals > Digestive system > Stomach > Rumen ...
TTACCTCCTAAATTAAATTTGCGTATTCATTTACTACTGGTTTCTTTTTTTCTTCTTTTTCTTTAGGCTTGTCCTCAAATTTCTTATACTCAATAAATGAACCTGCCTGTATTCTGTCTATCAACTTCTGTCTTTCTTTATAAAATAAAACGCCCTGTAAGGCGATTATTAACATTAATCCTATTTCAACTATCATATATACTGTTCTCTCCTTTTTGCTTTTTTTATCAACTTATTTATGTGCTTTTGTGTCACACTTTCTTCTACTACTTTTTTCTCTTTCTTCTGCATTGCTTGTTGTGTTCTAGAATAATATGCAATAGCCAATGCCATAATCAAATCATCATGATAACCAAGCATTGCTTCTGATTTACCTCTGTCATTCTTTATAAATGTTAGTGCTTCCTGAAGCGTGTTGTAATCATTTATCAAGTTGATACTTTCACGCATGATTGTTACTAGCTCGCTTATTGCTATTGGTCTCGTTAGTTTGTTTGTCTGAAAACCGAACGTATCTCTATACTTGTGTGTTTTTGTATCTTCTACTTGCCTTACATACTGTTTTGTGTACCCTATTCTCATAAGTTCTTTTACTGGATATGTACTAAAGTTTGTTTCTATGCTTAATAATGCATTGTTGTAATACTTACCTAGGCAATACATCTGATAAGCGTATATGTCCTCATCTACATTATCACAATATGTAGCAACTTGTTCCCCTGTTGTATTATCTATAACTTGCCCTGTTAGATTATCTGAACCTTCTCCTGCTGTATCGCCACCTATTACATAAGGTTTGCCTTCTTCTGTTTCTTTATATATTCTAATTGGCCCTGTGTTATCGTCTTGCCATTTACAGTTTGTTATCTTGTCTCCGTCAAAATCAAATAAAAAAGAACCTCTTTTTATTGGTTCTTTTAGCTCTTGTATTCTGCTTATTATCTTGTCTTTATCAAAAATACAACTGCCACTTGATATAAATGCTTCTTCAGGGCATGAAGGATATTCTTGGTGAAATTGTTCTATACTATTATTACAGTTGTTCTTTATGCACCATCTTCTCCATGCTATTTGCTCATTATCTAATTTGTATAATTTCTTTAGCTCCTCTTCCTCTGCAGTCAATTCAAATCCATCATAAGGTAGTCTGTATTCATCTAATTCCCACCATGCACAAAATACTGCTACAAAATCATTTTTACCAGCTACTGCATCGTCCCACATTTCTTTAAACTCTTCATACCCGTTTGCTGTACTCTCTACTATTACCAATGTATCTAAACTATATGGTACTGATTGAAGTAATCCTGTTAATGTTTCTTTTTTCTTCCCACCCCAAAACGCATATTCTGATATATGCAAACTTTGAAATGTGTCTGACCTACCTATGTTGTCATTACCCGCTGTCATACATTTTATTGTTGAACCTAAGCCTGTGTATGTATCATTATCAAATACTAACTCTTTTGCATTTGACTTTTTTCTCTCTGGTCTTAATTCCTGTGGTAAATTATTGTAGAATCTTTTGCTCATATTAAATAAGTTGTCTGTTGCAGTTGCTTCATGTGCTACTATACCCGACTTAGCATTGTGCTTAGTTACTGTTCGCTTGAATATTATTCCTTCGGCTAGTGTGCTAAATCCCATCTGCCTAGCTTTTAATATTATAGCTCTTTGAGGTTTACCTTGTCTGTGTTGCTCTTCTAATGCTCTATATAATTTTAGTTGTGGCCCATTTAATTTGAATCTAACTACCTTTGCATTTTTGTCTTGAATTTTTAGATATTCCTCTATATATAGTTTTGTATTAATACTCATTTCCTTCTACCTTCTTTAAGGCCTCTTCGTATGTCAAATCAACTTTAGCTTTTGTTTCTGTCTTATCGGCATACCCAAACTTATTTTTCAAATATAACTGTGCTCTATATGTGTTGTCTTGTAATACTTCATCTTCTAATATGTCATTTACTATACGATAAGTGTCGGAATAATACTCTTGCTGTGCATAAAAAGTATCTCTTGTGATTAATAGATATGCACAAAAGCCTGCTACATTTGGAAATCTTTTACTTTTCTTGCAATGTGTTATATATTGTTGAAACTTTTCTAAAAACTCTTGCCCATCTTGAAATGTTCTTGGCTTACCTTTACCTCTTTTAGCTTTCTTCTCTTCTTTTTCTTCCTTCGGCATATCTATCACCTACTTTCTTTGCGAACCTCTTTCTTTTCTTTGCTTCTTCTATTACTTCTTTTTGTCTTGCTAAATCTTCTGCTATGTATCTTGCGATTTTACTACCTTTTCCTTTCTTCATAAAATCACCTCAACACAATAAAAAAATACATAGCCCTTAAGTTGCTATGTATTTCCGCCCGCACAATTACGAGCCCCATTTATAGAAAAAATATATTTGTCTAACCCACTGCAGAGGGAGGTCCCTTTCTCTCTGGCTTATGTGGGCTAGTAACATGGAGGAACATATAATGAAACCATATGTTCATTGTTCTACAATATCATAATACCATAAAATTTAGTCTCATTTAATCTCATTTAGTCTCATCTTTTAATTTTTCTAAAATATTTTTATGTATTCTATGTATGTGTTGCCAACTATACCGCATTTTAACACATATCTCTTCCCACTCTATACCCTGTATATATCTATAGCGCATTACCGCTCTTTCTACTGGATCTAGCATTTCAAAATCCTGTTCTATCCCTTTTTCTTCTTCTATTAGTGCATCTAATCTTGCTATCAGCCGTACTTCTTTTTCTTGAATTTTTGCTACAACATTTCCTATTTTATCAGGTTCTGCAGAATGTGCTCCAGGCATCCCTGTAATAACTGGGCTTCTTAATGTTATGTATAAACTGTTAATTTCGCTCTGCAGCTCCTCCATCTCTTTTATTTTTTTAATATGCTCTTTCAAAAATTCTTTAGTCATTTGTCCCTCCTATTAACATAAATTGTAATTTTAGATATTACAATTCTATATCTGAAACTCCAAAAAAATCTAAAAAATTCAAATAACAATCTTCGCATAATCTTAATAGTACTTTTGAATGATATATACTTGATTTTTTTAATGTAACTAATGTGCGTACTGGAAGTCTAATTCCACACTTGCTGCAATAATTAAAATATCTTTCTTCGCTTTCCCAACTTCTATAATTGCTCATGTTTTTTCTCCTCAAAAATGGGTTCACAAGATTCAAAACCTAAGATAAAATTTAAATGTAAGGAGGTGAACCAATATGACAATAAAAATTAATGGTACTTGTACTTTAACAGATACCCCAGCTATCGTAAAAGTTGACTACTTAGAAATAGGGCCCACTTTTGACGAACCACAACCAAAATACAAAAAAGGGTTGTGCGAAAGCTGTAGCATCAATTCAAACTGTAGAGAAAATTGCCAAATTTTTGCCAACGCACCAGAAATCCTCAAGGTCTCTATTTAGGAGGCCTCTTTACACCAATATTTTAGGTGGTACTGGTATCTCTGCTATTAGTGGTCTCCATAAATGTAAGCAGTAATTATGTATATTAACATAATCAGATTTTATAGGATGCAACTGCATAACTACTTCATCTTCATTAAAAAACATATCTTTGATAGTACACATTTCATCCCATTTAGGACACCTTTCGACATTGTTTATTGATACACTTACGTGTTCCCAACCAAGACCATTACTTGCAATAACAAATGCTGTATGTTTCCCTAATGGTATCTGAAAAGCTCCGTTGCCTTCATCTCCCATCTCTCCGTAAAACTCTATTCTATATTGGTCAAGCTCGTGTAAATTCTTCATCTAACCACCCCAATTCTTTTACTTTTTCATTTATCGCTTGTAATACCCTTGCTTCAAGCCCTACTGCGCCGCCTTGTTCGTTTTCTGAAAATACGAATTTGGGAATTTTTGCGAACACAATTCTAAAATCAAAATCTTCATCCAAAAAACTTTCATCCAAAAAGCTTTCATTCTTGCGATAAACAATTTGAAATTTATTATCATGTACTTTCTTATATCCTAAATCTTCAAACATTTCATCTGCTTTACTCACATATACCATCTTCTTTCTCAAAATACTCGCAAACATCTTGTTCTGCGCAATCATACGGTGGAAAATCTGCCCTCCAATCACTTTTATCGTTACAACATACTTCATCTATCAGCCACTTGCATTTGTTTACATCATCTACAATTATATTGGTTTTTGTTATTTTGCTCACCTTTATACTCCTCGCAATCTTTAAAGTCTGATTGCCATACATATTCTTGCTTTTCGTCTATATGTACCTTATTTCTAAAGCACTTTGTGTTAGCACAATCTCTTATGCAGTATGTTATATCTTTAATCATCTTTATACTCCTCTTGCAACCACTTTCTGCAATTAACACAATCTCTGCCATCTATACATACAAATTCGTCAATTCCCCTTACTTGACGTATAATACAACATATTTGCGTTGAAAAACTTAGCAAGTCATCAAATTCCCATAATTCCTTTACTTTGTCAAAATTGGTCATATCCTTTACTCCTTGCTTATTTCTATTAATTCTCTTATATTATTCGCTATATTATTAAGTAACGATAATTGAATATCATATTTATCATCTGTTTTGGCATTGCTCTGAAAACCATAATATGGAGGTGTACTATCGAAAAAAATTCCTAAATCATCACTCTCAATAACTACATCTTTTAGTTCGGGAATAAATTGTCGTATTTCTATCTTCATATCCTTTGCTCCTCTATACCAAATTCATATTTTAGTATCTGCTTGCGCCATTTATCTATAAATGCTTGTGCTACATCTTCGTCTGTGCCTAAATAAATTGTACCTTGTTCCATTATAACGGATGAAAAACATAAGCAAAGTGTCTTTCTTTCTATATCAAAGCTAATGGAGTAATTGCACTCACCAAGTTCAAATGGTTTTTCTGCTTCTGACAATGCTGTTTTATATTCAAGATATTCTTTAGCTTCGCTATCTGTTTTGAAAACATTTTTATTTAATATTCTAAACCAGTCTTTAGGTGCATTATTATAATGCGTTTGAAATATTGCACCCCAGTCATTGATTGAGAAATATGTTGCTCCTTCTTCTTTTGGTTTCCATCTGCCTTTTGGTTTATCTTCTATTATTTCTATTTTTTCATTAAGTGATTTCTCACCCAATACATAAAGCGTTTCAAACCCATTGTTTGTTATTTTCCCATTATCAACTTTATATATTCTCTCGCCGCCTATATGCTTAAATTCAACGCCTTCTTTTATTTCTCCATTTGCTATTTTATTCAATAAATCAACTAGCTTCATCTATCATCCCCAGCCTTTCTGCGAGCCTCTTCATTTTATATACCTTTTAATTTTCTATATGATGACACCAAAACGAAATAAAATCATTTATGTTTTTATCATCATATTTAAACTTCATATCTGCTATGTATTTCCTTATACTTTCTTGATAACATTCAAAAAGTTCATCCACAAGTTGCTCTGTAAATTTTGAAGTTAACTCCTGTGTTTTCTCTTTCCCAACATCAAGAAGGTCTTTAACATTTTGAGGTTTTTTATTTTTAAATTCTAAAAGCATTTGAAGTATAACTTCGTCTTTATTTATCATGTTTATCCTCCTCATCTATCCACACTCTTTTAACAATGTACTTCTTCTTGTTTACTGTATTACCCCTCTGAATTGACTGTAAAACATATAATTTCCTTATACCTACAAACTCTGCCACTTCCTTAAGGCTTTCTGTGGCCAACAATAACTGCTCATTATAGTGATTGTCATACACACAATAAATCTTCTTCATGTTTATCATCCTCTGCTGGATACCAATACGTGCATTTGCCTGGTTGCTCTGCCAAGCTACCCATACCTGCACGATCCATAAATCTACACAATGGGCAGTTTTGATAATCTTCTCTATTGCAGCCAAAGCAATGAGTTTCAACTGCGAACCTGCAAATTTCTTCAAGTGTGTCTTTATCAACTAAATATTGGCTTTCTCCTTTATCGCTACGTGGCTTTATTACAGGTTTGCTTGTACTTGCTTCACGTACTATTCTGTCTATTTCCTTTTGCCCTACTCGCTTCCTTAAGGCTTGCACATATTCATATAAGCTCATATTAATACTTTTAAGCCATTTAATTTCTTCATCAGAGAAATTATCTTTGCGTTCTAAATATGATTCTGTAATTTCATAGAGCAGTAACAAAAACACATTAGAATTTCTTTCCTCTGCATTTAAATAATTTTTCATTCTTTCTTTTCCCCCATATTGAATTTTATATTCTGATATACTTGTTCAGCAGTAAAACTCTCTAAATAGCCCCCTTTACCTTTGAACATATAAAACTTACCCTGCTTGCCAATATACTCAAATTTTGCTATTTCTTTTGAACGTCTATGATCAGACTTGTTAGCATAAAATACTCTTGTACGTTCTATATGTTTTATCAATTTTAGAAAATTCCGCTGCTTTTTTTCAAACCATGTGTCCATATTCTTATACCTCTTCTATAACCACATCTGTATGACCTACATAGTGCCACGCTTTTACCACTTTCATAAGTATTACTTGTTTATCATCCGCAAATGCAACGTGTCTTAACGCATCCAATATTGCCTTCGCAATATTATCTATGTCAGGTTTTTTACACGGTGGTTCTACACCATTAAAGCAATCCTCCACACGTCTTTTGCTGTATGACTTTGGTATTCCAAGATATGCCACAACAGTTATATTGACTGGTGTATCTAACGGTTCAGCAACAGGATATGCACTAGCAAAACAATATCGTATATACTCTTCATAATCTCTCGTGTCCTTTGGAGTATATGGACGGCCCAATTTGGTAAATCTTACTCTGGCTTTCCCTTTTGGCTCGCAAAAAATTGAAAATTCAAACCTCCTCATTTGTTTTCCCCCTTATCGAACTTAAAATGTTCGCAACTTAAAACCGACACAAAAAACGTTTTGTTTTTATTCTCAAGATTCGATTCTAAAGGCTCTATTTCAAATTTTTTCACAAATTTTAATCCCTGCATAAGTATTTTTTTACGCTCATAATCTTGAATACTTTGTATTTGTAAGCGTGGACATTCAAACATATGTATACAATTGCCACACAAATGTTTCTCGCCAAAAGCCTTCATAAATCGTTTTTCAAACATATTGTACTGTGCTTCTAAGCATTTATTCATGGCCTACCTCCGCTATGTCAAACACTCTACTCTGTACTAAATATTCACACATCTCTGAATGACATACTCTTACTGGTCTGCCCTCTTTTTCTTCATCTACTAACTGCCCATGGCAATATGGGCACTCATAATCTAAACTACTGATAAATTTCATGCTTTATCACTCCTCTTTAGTTCATACTAAATTTTTCTGCAAGCATAAGTGTTTGCTCTATGTATTTTTGTGGTAATCCTGCAATCTCGCTTCTTGCCTTTACTTTACCTTTATAACTCCGCATAAAATTGCTTTGTATAACAGTATCAACTTCTTCAAAAGGCAACATAGCCCAATCTTTTAAAAGTGCTGGTGTAACTACACTTTTAACTGCTGGTGGTAATGCCATCCACTCTTCTTCTGCATGATACAAAGAATTAGTTAATGCAGATTTGATATACCCCCACGCTTCAACTTCTGTTAATTCAGGCTTCTTTGTAATCTTATTTATCCTTTCAACCACATCAGCAATTTTTGGTTCAAACTTACTTGTAGTGATAATATGATTAACCGCAAGTTTAACAAGTTCCAATGGATATTCACTTAATGCTTCATTCCAAACTGTAACTACATCCTCATAACTACCCGTAAAATCTTTGTACATCGTTGGGAATGCTACTCGCAACAACGTTAAAATCTGCATCGTTTCCGTTCGATTCATTTTTTAACTCCTTTCTCAAAAGTTCTTCAAATGGATTAGTACTAGAAGCTACTCTCTTTTTTTCTCTTTGTTTTCGCTCTTCTACTGCATCAACTACCCACTTTTTTATTGCTAAATAGTGGCTTTTTGCTCTATATGTGCCCTTCATCTCGATATATTCATCTAGGTATGTAATTAGCTCCTCTGCATTTGAATACTCATTTCTCAACTTCTCGTATTCAGCGTGTGTGAGTAGCACGTGCGAGTATTCGCCGTGCTTTTCTTTTTTCATTTTCTTTTCACTATCATTAACATTATCATTATCACTATCATTATCACTATCATTATCATTAACATTATCATTATCATTATCATTATCATTATCATTATCATTATCAGGGGCTTTTGCTACCTTTTGCTTGCTTTTGCTAGCATTTGCTTGTTTTGCTAGCTTTTGCTTGCTTTTGCTACCTTTTGCTTGTCCACCTATAGAACCCGCTTGTGCTCTTCTTTCACAGGTTTCATTATACTTATCTCTGTCCCTATCTAATACTGTTATAAATGGAGTTATAACCAAATCTAACAAATTATCTAATTCTATTTTTTCACCATCTTCGTGAGCATATATTGCTTTTATCAATTTGCCCGCTTGTTCATCTGTTAACTTTTCTATAACACTTCTTTGGTCTTTATAAAGCAAAAAACTGTTTTTCATTGGTTTCCCTCCTACTTTTAGAATGGTAATTTAGCTTCATCTGTTACTGGTTTGAATGTATCAAGATTTACCGATTCTCCTTTTTCTTCTTCTTTCTTACTCCCTGTAAACTCTACTTCTTCTGCTACTACTTCTGTTACATATACTTTCTTCCCATCTTTATCATCATAAGTACGTGTTTGAAGTCTTCCTATAATTCCTATCTGTTGTCCTTTCGTAAAATACTTTGCAATAAATTCAGCTGTCTTATTCCATGCTACAATGTTGATAAAATCTGCATCAGGTTGTCCCTCCTGCTTATACCTTCTGTTTACTGCTAAACTAAATGAGCATACACATACCTGATTTTGCGTGTATTGTGTTTTTGGATCAGCACACAACCTGCCCACTAATGCTACCTTATTCATTTAATCATCTCCTTTTTCCCATCTTCGTGATGCCACGCAAATGGTTATTTATAAATAATTTCTGCCAAACTCTTGCATAAATTTTTCTCTAGTGCCTATATTGGCTTCGAAATATTTTTGTGCTTCTTTTTTTAGATCTGATTTCTTTCTATTTGCTGTCCCGGAAAAAATGTGGTGAATATGTAAGTTTTGTGTATTATGGCAAAAATAACAACGTTTATCTGATACCATCATATTTGGCTTGCCCCCAATCTCGTTCCATTTGCCCTTCCAGTATTCGTATATTAAGTTTAAGGGTGTTTATTGCTTCTTGGTTGGCATTGTATACTGCTTCACATACATCACGTTTAAAACGCAAATTAGCAACTTCAGGGACTCCATATATAATCTTGTCTATTAATGTTACTGCCATTCCTTCTGATTTTAGTTTTAAGGCTTCTTCACATAGTTTTTGCTTATATTCTCTCTCTGCAGTTGCTAATTCGCTTCCTGTCTTCCTTAATGACTTAACAGATACATCTAATTCTTTTATTTTCTGTTCTATCATCTGCCATAAATCCATATCTATTCTCCTTTTATCTTCTTAAGTATTTCTGCATACTGTATTGTGTTTAGCTCCTCTATTTTGTTTACACTATATTTTGACAAAGATTGCCCAATCCTATCGTCTGTGTAACCTTTTTCAGCAAGCAAACTATATAACACATTTGCTTGTTCCTGAGTTACTTTAGTTTCGTCTTGTTTAGACATTAAAAGGTCACAAGCTTTTTTTATAATTGGATCTGTCTTTTCGCCTTCCCTCAGCCAAGTTATATAGCCTTCATCCTCGGCTAAAATATTAGCTAAAGTTTCCCCTTTGTATTTTCCAAAACTTAATTTGAGCTTGCCTGCATCTTCTTTTGTCATATTTACTTCTTTTTCTTCTTGCAAAAATTCGCTTATATCTTCTAAATCTTGTGTAAATACATCACTTAAACTTGCTACTTGTAAGACTGCATCTATAAAAGCTCTCTTCTTTGCCATTTTTAATATTGTATTTACTAAACTACATATATCAGGATTATCTATCCTATATTTAGTTTTGCCGTACCTATCTTCAAATTCTTCGCTAACACCTATGTATCTTTCAGGAAGCTTTTCTACAGTTGCATATCTATATTTCTTTTCCTTGCTATTACAGCTGCCTACTCCCTGTGCTACTGGGCTATTACTTTTATATAAAGTACATTTTATGTTATAACTAAAAAACTCTTTTTCATAATCTTCAGTTGTTTGCAAAAACTCATATTCGGGATTTAATCCAAACAACATACATATTTTCTCTCCTCCTGGTTTTAAGAGTGTAGGTTTGTTTGTTCCTGGCACGACTCCATAATCATGATCTTTCTTTAATGTAGCCTGTACTATTGATTGCATTTTACCTATTTTGTTCATGGTTTCTTGAATGGTATCTAAGTTAACACTATCTATTACTGTTAAACTGTTTATTTCCTCCATTTCCTATTCCTCCCTAAAATTGATGTGTCATTTCCCATTTCAAATCTTCGTAAGCGTATCTGTCTAACTCTGCTTGCTCCTCATCTGTTCTGTCTTCTTCACTTTTACTTAATATTTCATTTATATATTTCTGTTGCTGTACTTCTTCGTAATAAAGCATTTGTCTTATTTCATACCTGCTTAAATCTTCTTTCTCAGACTTTTCTTTAAGCAGTTTATACTCATCATCTGTTAGCATTTGACATTCTCCTTTTCTTGCTTTATACTATTGATAAAGCATTTTTATATTGCTGATACCAATTAAGAGACCGTTCGTTGCCACACGTATGCGGTTTCTTTTTTATTGCACATTGGGTATTATCTTAGTCTGTTGATTTGCTACAAAAAAACCACAATTAATATCTATCTTAAATTGATTTAAAGCCTGATATTCTTTACTTACTTCTAAACTTTGTACTCTTTCACTAATACCATTTGTTAATTTACATACATCTTGCTTTAAACATTGGGCGCAATTAATCATTTACTCTCACCTCCTCCATGTACTCGCTCCAGCTTGTCCCATTTTCACAAGCATCATGCCATTGCCATGTAGTAGGTTTTGAAGCAGGTGTTTTTATTGCTACTACTAATGCTATTAGTAGAACTAACCTAACCAACGCTTTCTCTTTGTTCAATCTCATTTTCACTTTCTTCATTTGTTATCACTCCATATTCATTAAAATATTTTTCTAATCTTGCATATATTTGTGTCTTTTGCTCCTCTGTTGGAGGATTTGTTACTATTACCTTTAGCACTGTTACCACCTCAATATATGATTACTCATACTGCCTGTACTTGTTTACTCAATCTCTTTTAATGCGTTTATTATTCTTATTACTGTTTCTTGATTTGTTATATTTAACTCGCTAAACAATCTTGCTGCTAATTTTGTTGATTCACTATATTTTTGTATTTCTTTCCTCTTCCAAAGTATGTACTTCGCAAAGTTTCTTATTTCTGTCATATCTTCTGCTTTTAATGTTTTCATCTCTTCTTTAGTTAATCTAATTATCATTTCTTCCATTTAACATTCCTCCATTTTTTTGAAATTATGTTAACTTTGTGATATAATTAAATAGTTTTTAACATTTCGGTAAGCTCAGAGGCAAAAAAAATCTCATAAACATCTTTAACCGAAAGTTTAAGTATATCTATCAGTTTTAAAATCTCTGCACGTGTAAATTCTGTCACACCTTTTTCTTTGTGTTCATAACTTTTTGCAGTTATTCCTAGCTTTTCTGCGGTTTCTCTCATAGAAAAATATCTTTCTGCTCTTATTCCTCTTAGCTTAGCGGTGTTAATTTTGCTCATTTTTATGCCTCCTTTCTTAACCGTTTGGACAAGTTTATTATACTTATCCATTTGGATAATGTCAAGTATTTTTTTTATATTTTTGGTAATTTTTTTTATAAATTGTATTTGTTGTTTTATAATAATGGTTAGTGGGGTGTTTATACATGGAGCAAGAAAATTTTATTAAAAATTTATCAGTTTTATTAGAAGAAAACGATATAACCCAAAGAGAATTAGCAGAAAAAATAAATGTAACTGAAGTTACTATCTCAAGGTATCTTTCGGGAGAGCGTTCACCAAGAATAGAAATTGTTAGTAAAATAGCTGATTTTTTTGGTGTAACAACTGATTATCTTTTAGGAGTTTCTGACACAAAATTTTACTCCAGCGGAGATGCATTGAATGTAGGCCTATCTCGTGAAGAAGAAGGTATACTTACTGAAGAGGACAAACAACAAATTAGGGATTTTGCTAAATTTGTAGTTAATAGAAGAAAGGAAGAAAAATAAGGAGGAATTTTAAATGAAAAAAACATTTTTATTAGGTTTTATATCTGGAGCAATAATTTTAGGAATAATAACATCATTTGCTGCAACTTATACTGCTCTTACTGCATCATTCCCTATTTTTATTGACGGTGAAATATGGAAAAACAATAAACCGACGGTAGTTATTGATGGCAGTACTTATTTACCATTAAAGGCTATTGGCGATACATTAGACGTAAATGTAAACTGGGACTCTACAAATAATAGAGTAGAAATTTATAACACAAATAAATCAAAATTATTCGTTTACAACTGGTGTACTGAAGTTATTGATGAAATAAATAATTATTGGGATTTGCGCTTGTCAGATATACCAGAAAAATATAAAGATACTTATATAGAAAACTTAGAAAGAAGTGTAGAAAATTTAAAATTTTATAAATTAGAAAAAGATTTGTTCTTTTATCATTTTTATATGGCAAACATTGAAACAGCTCTGAAAGAAACCTATGATACTGATATTGATGTTGAAGAAGCATATGAATCTTTTATAATCCTTTTAAGCAGTTTTGAGGAAGACTTAAAATCAGTAAAATATGGTGGCACTAATAAAATAAATTCTCAAGCTTATTTAGATGCACCCGCTTTGTTATCAATAATCAGAATAGGGTGTACTACTGATTTATATTAAAATATTCATTATATAGGGAGGCCCGACCTATGATTGATACAAACACTCTTTTTTCTATCGCAGAAAAAGAAAATATTGATATATTCGATTATTCATTTAATGACAATATAAATGGTGTTTTTGTCGAACAATTAAGAGCTATAGGCCTTAAACCAGTCCTTAATGACATAGAACGTAAATGTACTCTTGCTGAAGAACTTGGCCACTACTATTGCAATGCTACTTATCCCCTATCTTGCACTGATAAAACTTTAATAGACAAGGCAGAATATAGAGCTAAGAAATGGAGCGCAAAGTACCTTATTTCTCCTTCTGATATTCAAAGGGCAAAATTATGTGGTTTAAAACAAAAATGGGAAATAGCAGACTTCTTGGGTGTAACAGAAGATGTTATAGAAAGAGCATTTGCTTTACAACATATCGCTTAAAAATTAACAATTAAGGAGATGATTTTTATGCCTTTTTGCCAAAATTGTGGTAGCCAAGTACAAGGCAAATTTTGTGTTAACTGTGGTAAACAATTAACAACAATGAATAACTATCAACCCGTTCAACAAGTATCAACAATGAATAACTATCAACCTGTTCAACAAGTATTAAGCCAGAACAATTCTACATTAATGTGCCCAAGATGCAGAGGGCATAATATTAATGTGCAGATGGTTCAAGATAGGATAAAAACCAATAATACAAGTTGTTTGCGTACAGTCGGCAGACTTATTTTAATTGTTTGTACCTTTGGTTTGTGGTTACTAGTCCCTAGTAGAAAAGAAAATTCAAAAATCACACACAAAAATATGGCGGTATGCCAAAATTGTGGATATAGTTGGGGAATATAACTTTACGCAAGCATATTATATAAATTTTCACATTTTTCATAACAAAAAGGGGTATAAATTTCACATTTTCCCCTTTACTTTACTAAAGATAACGTATAAACACGTTATCTTTTTATTCATAGGAGGTATATAATGTTAAGAGCTGCAGCATATATAAGGGTTTCAACTGATGAGCAAACAGAATTTAGCCCTGATGCACAATTAAAAGCAATTCAAAAATATTGTAACGATAATGAATTAGCATTAGATAGAGAACATATTTACATTGATGAAGGTATTTCAGGAAGAAAAGCAGAAAAAAGACCTGCATTTCAAGATATGATAAAACACGCAAAAAAGAAAGAATTTGACGTTATTCTCGTACATAAATTTGACCGTTTCGCTCGTTCTCGTGAAGATTCAGTTGTTTATAAATCTTTACTTAAAAAAGAATGCAATGTTCGTGTAATATCTATTACTGAATCTATTGAAGATGATAAGTTTTCTGTAATACTTGAAGCTATGCTCGAAGCTATGGCAGAATACTACTCTCTTAACCTTGCTGATGAGGTTAAAAAAGGTATGACAGAGAAAGCTATGCGTGGCGGTTATCAAACTTATGCTCCTTTTGGCTATACAATGAAAGACAAAAAACTTGTTATAAAAGAAGATGAAGCAAAAGCTGTTAAAACAATTTTTAATGAGTTCATTAAAGGTACAGGATATCTACCAATAGCAAAAATGATAAATAACATGGGTTTCAAAACACGTTTTGGTAACAAATTTGAGAACAGAACTATTGAATATATTTTAAGGAATCCTACATATAAAGGTTATGCACGATGGACTCCTACAGGTAGAGTAAGACGTAATTTTGCAAATGAAGATACCCTTATTGTGAAATCAGAGCACGAACCTATTATCCCTGAAGAGACATTTGATCAAGTACAAGAATTAGTAGCTAAACGTAAAACTATACATAGGAAATATTTTAAAGGAATAAATCCAGCTAATTTACACTGGCTAAATGGTTTAGTACGTTGCAGCACTTGCGGAAAAACTCTTGTACGGAGTACTAAAGTGTATTATCAATGTAACGGATATTCTAAAGGTACTTGCCCTACTAGTCAAATGGTTAAAATCACTGATATCGAACAAGCTATTTTGCAGCAGTTAAAAAAGGATATGACAGCAGGGCTTAACCTTGCAAAACGTTCTAAAGTCATTTCTACTGACAATACAGATACTTTTATTGTGCAATTAAATAAACTGCCTGAAAAGGAAGCTCGTGCTAAAGAAGCATACATTAACGGAATAGATAGCCTTGAAGAATATAAACAAAACAAAATAAACATTGAAAATCAAAGAAAAATGTTAGAAGCTCAAATTAAATCTTCTAAAAAAGAAGTGTACAACCCTAAAACTCTTCAAAAACAAATTAAAAAGTTATATGAGATCCTCACAGATGAAAATATATCAATGAAACAAAAGCATGAAGTATCACATTTGGTTATAGACAAAATTGTTTTTGATAAATCGGCTCAAACATTGCATTTAACATATCTTTACCAAATGTGATTAGGTCCGCCTAATTTCTTTTGGTAAAAAAATAGACCTCCTAAAGTGGAGGTCTAATCAAATATTTTTCTTCAATACATTGTAAAGTTCTAAAAAATCTGCATAGTGATTATGTTCGTTTACTACGTCTAAAAATTTATCATACTTTTGGTGGAATTTGTGATGACAGTTGCTGCACAACAAAGTGCAATGCTGCAATGCCGTAGGAAAACCATGCCTTATAAGATAAATATGATGCAATTCAAGATTTTGAGTGCTTCCGCAAATATCACAATAAGGTCTATCTTGCATTAACCACTTCTTAACAATTCTGCTACCACGTCTTAATTCTTTATTTTTGCTACGTCTTTTTTTCTTGCGTTTCATGATAACCTCCTGTAGTCACATTAGGTTTTTCTATTAAGCAATTCTGCTTAAATTTGTGGGTATTCGTATAATGGTAATAAAAAAACAGGTCTTACCTGCTTGATTATCCTTATTGACGTTCTTCTAGCTTTATCATTCTTATTTCTAGTTCATCTACTTTACCATCTAACTTAGATACTATTTTATTAGTATTATCTAAAGTCACATTTAATTTAGTAATTGAAGTATTTAACTTAATTATAGGGGTAATAATGGCTATCATACTACCTATAAAAGTTACCAAAATTATTATTGTAGTATTCTCCATCATTCTTTCCCCCCTGTCCTTGTTAGGTCATATGTACCTCCTGCTCCTAATGCTGAAATAATACAGGTGATTATTGCAGTTGATAAATTCATACTCTCTAATTGAAGGCTATAGCATATTACACCTGCTATAAGGCCTATCACTACATTTTGGATTGGAATATATTTGCTTTCTAGCAACCCAAAATGTTTGGATATAATACCAAAAATAAAAGTAACTATAACAGTTACTATTGTAATAATACTTGTTACCATATTATTTGCCTCCTTTCACAATATAGTTATATAACATTTGTACTACCTGCTCTCTTGTGATAGTACCTTTGGGATTAGTACCATCACATATATGATTTTCTACTCCCCACTGCCATGCTTCCAACGCCCAATCTGAAGGTTCATTCATTTTTTTCTCCTCCAATCTTTTTTGAATTTCATTAATGAACTTATCCCAACCCTCATCAAGTATTCTATGAGGACAGTATTTATTGCTAAAATCTTGGTGCTTTTTTACATGAGATATATCCCAGTTATACTTTATTAAAATATCCGTGATAAGCTCTATTGCATTATTTTTAGCTTTTTCAAAACGTTCTCCACCCGATTTTGAGTAGCATATTTCTATTGCTATACCTTTTCTATTGCCAACACCTGTACTGCCATCGCCTGCATGAAAAGCGTTGCGGTCAAATGGAATAGCCTGTATCACTTCAACATCATCTACAGCTATATGGAACGATGTACTTACATTGTTTGTACTCATGTATTCTATTTCATTTTTAGCACTAGCGTCATTTGCTGTATTATGTACTACTACAAATTCTGGCACCATTGAGTACGGACATTTAAGAGAATATTTACTTTTATCAATAAATTTATAATTTATATTCAAATCATCATCTCCTTTGGGCTCTCCGACATCAATGTCGGTTACATACCTTGAAATGTCTATTCCAGACGGCTCAGGTAATATGAATAAACCCTTGCCAGTGTTCACGTCATGCCCTTCAACTCCTATATCAATTAAATTATCATCAATAAATTTAATAAGTTGTTCTCTATTAAGCGCCTTGCCTGTATTAGTTATAAAGAAGTCTTGTACTAATCCACACATAGCAGTAAAAGTAGGACTACACCAACTTGTCCACCTGCCAAAAGGCGGAAGCATAGTATAATCTAGCTCCTCACCTATCGCAGACGGATTTACTCTAGTCAGTTTGCCATTTACAAAGTCGCATATTCCTATCGCTAGAAATTTATCTGATTTAGCTTCACCCTTTACACCTTTTTCGTTTGTATTGCCACCTGCAATAAAGAATGTACAACCCTTGTCTATACAATCCTGCATTTGTGCTTCTTTTACTTTATTTATGCTAGGTGCAATGTTTGAACAAGTAAATAGATGTATTTTATTTTCTTGTATGTACTCAGAGCAACCATTATTTGCATTAAAGGGATAGGCATAATATGTAGCGTCTGGGCATACCTCAAGCATAATGTTCATTACCGAAGAACCATGGCTAGCGTCTTCTTTATACCCTTTAGGACATATTACTTTATGCCAAGCGTCTGTATTCAGATAGTCTTTTTCTATTAATTCATCTGACATAATTCGTACGTTCTTACCAGTATATCCTGCTCGCCAAAATTTATAAATGCCAAGATATTCAAAATATTGTTCTTTGGTCATTACACATCACTCCCGACTGTAAACGCACCATTTCCAGCATTAGTATAAAATACATCATTTGCTACGTCATACATACCAGCTACATTGTCAGATTTTCGATAGCAAGGCACAAAATTTCGCACTTCTTTACCATTCTTCTTGAAAATAAAATATTTTATATAGCTTGCATTAGAAGCACTCACCGAACATCTAGTATGGAATAGTGCAATGTTGGTCAAATTTTCATTACCATGCACAATAGACCTTGTTTTTGTCGCTCCGTTTGTAGTACCTGTTATTGTAGTGCTATCTATAGAAACACTAACTTCGTTAAAGTTATCGTAATCAATATTTAATGTAGAAGAAAGAGAACCGCCACTCGCTTTAGTATTTAAATAAAGATACATACCATTATTTTCGCTAGCAGTAAAAATAGCCCTTACTACATCTGAGTCTTCACTTACATAATTACCAAATACAGCACCATACTTTGCATATGGTTTTTTAAACGAATAAGCGTACTCATCTATATCTGCTGCGGTTAAGCCTGTATTAATATAAGGAGTGCCGTTCCCATAAAGATATTCAACTTCTTGATAAGCATCTGGTAAACGAGGGTAAATTCTTTTTGCTACCCCGTTTACTCCCACATATGCTTTTTTCACTTTACGTGCTACTCCATTTACGCCTACATATGCACCTACTATTTTACGTGCTACTCCATTTACACCTATAAAATCATGTGGCATATTTACCCCTCCTATTCATACATAAAGTAGAGCGAACCAGTTGTAAGTGGAGAAGTTCCCGCCGTTAAATCTGTAGTGCCATATGTTATCTTATCATCTACATATTGCTCTGTAGCATAGCCATTTGGCAATGTGCTAAACTTGTATCCAACTACATAGCATATACCAGGGTCTGACCAGTAATAATCGCCTGAACCCACCGCTGAGCCAACTATGTTTCTAATATGCGTTGCATCTGTAAAGCCCCACATAACCCTATACAAGTTGTTGTGTCCTTGGTTGCCATTGTATATATGATAAGCTCCCGTAGCTCCTGCACCTGTACTATCACACCATGTTACCGAACTAGGATTAATTGCGGTTGTTATCTCCATGGAGCGTAAATTTACACCGTTTACTAGAACATTGAAACTTACCACTATTAAGTCATAATTATTAATGCTATCAGATAATAGTTGTGCTGTGTCAGTTAATACCGCAGTGCTATTAGCTTTGCCATTGTATAGTACTGTTTTCTTTACGCCATCTACCACAAGGCTATCTATATAATCCTCTGTAGCTAATTTCTTACTTCCTGCATCCTTGTTCGTGCCACTTGTTGAGCCAGTATAAACATCGCCAGAGAACCAAGCGTTACCCGACCAATCGACAGTATGTGCATTACTTCTTGCATTACTTGCAGTACCATTGCCAATTATGTGTGCATAAGTACCACGTGTACTTGTATCTGTTCCGCCTGTATCTGCTATATTGTACTCGCCTTCTACGTGCTGAGCTTTTCTTTGCGCTAATGTGCCGTGTCCTTTTGCACTTGCGCAAGTACCGCTTGCCTCTGTACTAAGGCCTTGTGCATAACTTGTATTACCACTTGCTATACTACTCTGCCCTACCGCAGTTGCAGCATAACCACTCGCCGTTACACTAGTACCTAAGGCTTGAGCGCAATACCCACTAGCGACTGCACTGCTACCTGTTGCTACCGACTTATTACCCGTAGTTGAACCAGATTGCCGCCCTATATTAATTGTACTATCCGTATATAAAGTCTTGCTTGCATAGGCTGAATTAGCTGCTGAAATAGTTAAAAAATTATCTAAAACATATTGCCCAGTAGTTTGAATAGTCCATGTGCTGTTTGCGTATAAAAGCATACCTGACATCAAACCTTGAATATATGATTGTCCTGCACCACTTTCTATTATAAATATGTAAAATTGGATTGTCTTTTGAGATACTCCAACGTCTATTTGTGAAATTACACCATTAAGATTACCCTGTGAGCTTGCTAATACAATATGTGTTGGTATGTCTCCATTTGTGCTATAGTTTGTAAGTGCATTTTCAATAGAAGCTACGTTATCTGTATCCGCTATTGTTGGAAGATTAAGCTCTGCGTCTCTATCTATATATATGTCAGGTATGCCACCTGTACCCTTCAAGTTAGGCGTAGTAATTGTGCCGTTTGCGTCTGTTATATCCAATGTATACTCGCTAGACGTGTTCGTATGTACTGTAACGGTAGGGCTTACACCGTCTGCACCGTTCTGTCCATTCTGTCCGTCCTGTCCATCCGCACCCTTGAGATTAGGTGTTGTTATTGTCCCGCTGGCATCTGTTATATCCAGAGTATATGTCGAGCTTGAGCTTGTATTAACTGCTACTGTTGGGCTAACTCCGTCACTTCCGTCTTGTCCATCTGAACCGTCTGCGCCTTTGAGGTTTGGCGTTGTTATAGTACCGTTTGCGTCTGTTATATCCAATGTATACTCGCTTGAACTAGATGTATTTACTTCTATTACTGGGCTAAAACCATCTGCACCGTCTTGACCGTCTTGCCCATCTTGCCCATCCTGTCCTGCTGGGCCTTGAGGGCCTATTAAATTAGGAGTGGTGATGGTTCCGTTGGTATCTGTTATATCTAATGTGTATTCTGAACTGGTATTTGTATGGACTGCTACTGTTGGGCTTACACCATCTGCACCATCTTGACCATCTGCGCCATCAAAAACTCCATTTTCTTTATCTTCTAGTAATTGGTCTCCTACTCCTTTTGCATAATCGCCTTGAGCTTCTGCATATTCTGTTTGTACCTCTACACGTGCACTCAAAGCCATTAAATCACTGTAGAGTAATTCGAAATTTGGATCTTCAGGCTGGTCTGCTAAATCACTTGGTTTTAGCACACTTTTATTGACATAGCCTTCCCATGCATTAGATATACTTACTATATTGTCTGTTGGTATGTCTCCGCTCTCATCCAATTCTGTGTTCAATACCATAAATACAAACTTCCATGTGCCTAAATGCCATGTAATACCACTTGTAATTTGAAATTCAAATCTTGTTAATGGCACTACATATTGCTTTATCCCTGTATCGCTTGGCGGAACTACACCTAAATAGTAATAATAACTTGGATCTTGCCAATCAGAAGGAACGTCTATATCAAATTTTGCTACACCTGTCTCATACTGATTACACAAAACCTTACTGCTCGTTCTGACTCTACCTCTGCTGTCAATGTTTACACTTATTACATCAATCATTTCTTTGCTCCTTTCTTTGTATATTAAAAGAGCCCACTCATTAAGAGCAGACTCTTTTTAATAAACTCATTACTTGTTATTCATTTTGTCTCTTACTTTATTTGCCCCAGCCTCATCCCAAACACTTTTTGATACACCAAATGCTTCATAAAGTGTTTCTTTTTGCTTTTGGCTATAACCAGGTACTAATTCATCTATTGCATCTTTCTTTTTTACACTTGCAGAATAAGTTATGGTTTTACCATTTTCATTTTTTTCGCCTTCAATACCCTTTTGTGCATCTTTTGCTTTCATAAAATTATCATAACTAATACCCTGTTCTTTCGCTTTTTCGTAATACTCTGTTTGGTTAGTTGATAACGGTTTGAATCCTCTATCTATATAATCTTGTGCATATTTAGTTGAATATTTCCCAAATAATGCACTCTTTACTAGATTGCCTGGTGTTTGTTCTACTGGATATCTTAATTTTTGTTTGCCGTCTGTATCCTTAATATAACTTCCACCTTTTCTATAAGTGTCTATGCCTTCGATTGCTTTCTTTATTTGGCCACCGCCAACTGGTGGTACAAGATATGTTAACGGTTTTACTGCTTCTTTTCCCCATGTACTTTCGCCTTTAGCCAATGATACTAAATCAGGCAATGCACTTGATATTGGAATTCTACCGCCGCCAAGTAATCCACCAACAAAAGGTAACTCTTCTAATGTATCTGTAACAAACGTCTTTGTTGCACTCTTAGTACCATTTTGTTTTTGGTGTTTGTTAAAATCAACCAATATACCTATTGGATCAAATGCGCTCCTTGAACCTGTTAGTTTTTCTTTTGCTTCATTATATAAGAAAGACGCAAGGAAGATTTTTAATAAGGCTGCAGCAATAGCTCCAAGCCCTTTTTCTTTCAACTCATCTGGCACATCTTTGAAATAATATGAAAGTTGGTTGTTTTGCTCTAATTGGAACATCGTAAGTAATTTTGATACAGGATTTTTTGTATTGAATAAAGTAGGTGTAGAACCTTTACTTCTATCACCCATTATTTTGGCAGAATTAATATCTGCATCTCTTATAGCTTCCTCTATACTCATTCCCTTTGCTACATTTTGATAATATCTTGCTCTTGTTAAAGTTTCAGAAGTGAAATCATCTATTACTCTCATACCATCTAACTTAGAATTGAGTTTTTCTATGCCCTTTTGTACTAATGCTTCACTTCCACGTCTATTAGTTAAAAATGTACTTTTGTCTCTAAATCCATCATCTTGCATATAATTTTTAATGGTGTCATGCATTGCATTTAATAAATATTTACTCTTTGTTGTGCCAACTGCCTGTGCCAACGGTATAAAGTTTGTTAACCATGAATTAACATTTAATCCTATCATATTGGCAGAAACCCTATTTTCAACAGATTTTGAAATATCGTATACAGCCCTACCCAATTGTTGCTCTGCTATACGGTCTTCAATAGATTTTTTACCTGCTAAACTATCCGTATAGCTTCTAAGCCATGTTACCAAGTGTGGAAATTCATTTTTGTTTGTTTGATATATTTCTTCAATTCTGTTTGCTTTATCTTCAGGTGCTATGCTATCGTCTTCTCTTATATTATCTATTGCTTCCTGTACACCCTTATCAGAATATTTATACCTTATTTCATCTTCTAATGCTCTCAATTTTTGTATATCTTCAGTATGGTATATAACGTCTGCAACGCCTTCTATATATCTGTCAAAACCTTTTAATGCGTCAAAATCAGTTACCTCTGTGGTTCTTTGCAAGAAATTACCTACCCACTTTTTACCTGGCCTAAATGTATGTGAAATACCTGCTATATCTGTTGGCAACTCTGTAGTATTAGTGTTTATACCTAGCATTGAACCTACTTTAGATAATACTGTATCGCCTTTTTCTTCTATAAAGTGTGGGAAATAATTCTGACGATATTCTACTGGTGCATAACCATTTGCCATTAAACTTTCATTAGACATCTCTAGTAATTCATTATAAATCTGCCTAAACACCTTAACTGCATTTTTAATTTTTTCTACATCTGCTCCCACCTGTTGCAAAGTTGCATCGTTAATCTTGCCTTCACCATATAACTGTACTAATCCGCTTTCCGAAACCTTTTTAAATGTTGGCGCTTCTGTTAAGTTTGGATTCCTGCCTTGTTGAAATTCTCCAACATATGCAACATTGTATTTCTCTTTAGTAGATAAATTTAAATCTTTTATCTGCTCTCTATATTTATTTTTCATTCTTGTTGCTTCTGCTTCATGTATGTGTACTGGCTCTGCATATGTTTCATTCAATAGTTTGCCATCTGTTTTCCCTGCAACATCTCTAAAGTTACGTTCCATTATCTCTCTTGAATATTGAATACCCGTTAATTTTTCTTTCCAATTATTTGAGTTCTTTATTAAATCTCTTGCTTCTTCTCTTAATAATTGTTTCTTCGTCTTATTATATGCTTTTATGGTATCTTCTAGCTCTCTTAAAGGCTTCTTTGCGTCATATAACTTTTTAATTACTTCTTTATTGCTATTCTTAGGTATCTCATCAAAAGTTATCTCGCCTTTTATAAGTCTATCTAAAGTAACTCTATCTTTATCTGTTACTAATTCTTTGCTGTTAATCTTCTCATATTGTTTCCTATACTCTTTTATCATTGCATAGGTATTTTTTAAGTCTTCAACAGTAACATTTTGTGTCATGTTCTTATTAACTTCAGAGATATCTTTTTTCTCTTGTTTTTCTTGCTCATATTTTGCAACCTGGTTCATGTCTGTCACAAAATTATTCCAAGCTTTATCAAATTCTTCTTTAGCCCACTGCTTATACTCTTCATTATTCTCTGCATACTGTGAAATTTCTTGTTTTGATTTTTCGATACTCTGAGAAACTTCTACTATTCTTTCTAATTGGTCAGCAGGTGTGCTTATTGTTTCAGGGAACATATCAGGGTATTGCTCATTTAATTCTTGATAAAATGTATCAATACTTATATTGCCATTATCACTTGTTAATGTAACATTACTTAAATTTTGTTTTCTAAAGTTCGAATAATCAGCAATACTTGATTTTACACTATCAGGAACATATAGTTTTGTTTTCTTTATATTGCTTTTCAAGTCTTTGTACTGATTATAATATTCGTCATTTACTACAATACCGTTATTAAACATTTCTTCAAATAGCTTATCTTTACCTGAATAGTCTTTATTTTTAACTTGCTCCGCAACTTCTGAAATCATTTGTTTAATTCCATTTGTGTTTGCATACTCCGATATGCCCATTGCAGAAGAGAAGTTTTTCAAAAATAAGTTTTTGTGTCTTTTTTCATATTGTTGAGATTTACTTGTTGTATTGATATCATCACTCCTTGTTTTATTTTTATCCTCAATACTGTATTGGTTTCGGTATTTTTGCACCTCGCTTTGTTTAGTTCTTTTACCTGTTTCTAAATAAGTTTTAATATCGTTTGCAATTTGCGTAGCACTAAATTTGCCTTCGTATTCCAAGCTCTCTACAATATTACCTTTAGCATCTGAAAAGTCTACTGAAAAATACCCTTTATCTTTATATTCATCTACCATATCTTTAATTTTAGAATATTGTGATTGAGTCAAATTTGTTTTAACACCAATGTCTATGCCAGGAGTTTCTGCCATAACTCTTACATTTCCATCATTTATAAAATCTTGCACAGCTTCGGTGCCTTCTAAATGATTATATATTTGGCTTATTATTCTATGGTCTTCTCCTCTTTGCCCAGTATGCCTACCTTTTTCACCACTTAGATTTAACAATTTACCATCAGGCAACAAATAACCTGCATCATAAAAATATGGTGTATACCCAAATTCCTCTATTGCTTTTGAACGTTTTTCTTCTGCTGTCATTTTTTCTGTTTCTGTACGCCCCAAATCATCTAATTGCTTAGCATATTCTTTAGCTTTTTTATTAAACTCATTCGCTTGCTCCTGATAAAAATTTATTTTTGACTTTACATTTTCTGCTTCTTCGCTACTCTTATTAGATAAGCTATCATATTTTTGCTGATACTCATCTCTTGCATTGTATGCGCTATCTGCTTTAGAAGAATAAAGCTCATAATATTGTTCTATTACTTTTCTGCCCTGTTTATTTTCAGATATAGAAAAAGAACTCTTGTTAGAGTTCTCTGTATCATTTTGTGTATCTTGGGTATACTCTGTATTGACAGATTTTTTATTCTGTTGTATACTATTATTAAGCGATGAATTTGAACCGCTATTTATAGCTGAACTCTTTGAGTTGGAAGCTACGAGCGGCAAACCATTGCTTATTTTTTTTGGATGTACATCTAAAATATCGTATAAATATTTTTTACCATTTGCATCATTTCTGATTAAAACAGTCCCCGTATATATTTTTTCTTTTCCGTTATATTCAAACGAAAACGTAGTGTCATACCTATAAAAGCCATATTTCGCATTTTGGTTATGTTTAGCTTTTTTATTGGATTCCCATCTACGGTTAGTTGCATTTCCTATTATTTCTTTTAACCCTGTAGCAGCTCTGCCTTTTGCTAATTTATCTCTTGCTGATAATTCTTTCATATTTTCCGAATATGCATATTCACTTGGCAAATCCTCTCCTAAATATACTTTTTGACCACTTTCAATAATATCAGCATATTCATTTATATGTTCCTCTAAATATTCTTTTATTGTTTTAGCAATCGACTTACCTTCATTGTTTTTGAATATATCTTCATTTGTCTTTATTCTATTGACTGTGCCATCATTGTTGTAAATAACTTGAACCCCTTTATCACTAGGTTTACTATCAATTAAATATTCCATAGTATCTCTTTGGGTACTTCTAGTTTGCTCCATTGCCTGCCTTGACGCTTTAACATACATATCCTGTATACGTCTTAATTCTTTCTCTTCTGCTGTGCCTGTTACCTTTGTTACTAAAGTATCAATCCACTCTTTTATCTTGTAGAATATATTATTGTTTTCTACTGCTAGTCTGTCAATTGCTTCTTGAGAATTAAATAATTTTGATTCACTTGAGAAATTAGAAATAACTTCATGTAGCACTTGAGTATCATCTAGGTCTATTCCTTTTTTCTCTTTATATAAATCTTTTATTTTATTTTGATATTGCTCTAATGTTATATTTTTCATACCATATTCAGAAGCTTTTTGCTGCAAAAATTCATTAAACATATTGCTCTTTACAACTTCTTGAGCATACTTATTATATTCTTCTGCTAGTTCCATATTATGAGTATATTCGTGCAACATTGTTACAATTTTATCTCTATTAGAGTGTGCATTTAAATATGTTTCATTCCCATCAGTGTAGCCATGAATGTTTGGATCGTTATCCCAAAATACATTTGTATTTTTACCAAATTTCTCTTTATACAACTGTGCAGTTTCATTAGCACTCTTTATTTCCGTTTCTTTGGTCTTTGCATCAACTTCATTTGCTTCTATTTCATTTGTCAACGGTTTTCCTAAAAGTGCTTCTGTTATTGTATTTTTATTAGTATTCACTTCACTATTGGCGTTTAAAACGTTCTTGCTGTTTGCTTGATTAATTTCATTGGTCTGCTTATTTTGAACGTTCTGTGTGTCATTTTGAACGTTGTTTTTGCCTGTTGGTACCAATTCTTCTAAACTTTTTGGCTTATTTGCATTTTGAAATGTTATGTCAGCAGATGAATTATAATTTCGTGGTATATACTGCGAATGTGGATTATTATTTTTATATTCTTCCATATTTTGAGCTATTTGCTCTTTCAACATTTGTTTATATTTAGAACTATTTATTGTACTACCTTCTGCTGCAGCTCTTCCACCTACAAACACTAAAGAACTGTATACACCACCCCAAAAAGCATTTTGCATATCTTCAATAGTTGCTAAATCTGCGTCTTTATCATAGGTCATCCTTTTCAAAAATGGGTCTGCAACTTCTGATATTACTTCTTCTACACCTTCGCTTGTTACATCCAAACCTAAGTCTAAAAGTCGCAAGCCATATTTACCTATAATATTTTGGGCTATTTTATCTCTTGCTTCTTTAGATAAAACCTTACTGCCAAATTTATTACCTACAGTACCGCCTATAAAACCTGAAAGTGCTTCTACACCTGTTTCCATGGTACCACTTAATATTCCATATGATAGTGCCTGCTCTGGTGTAGCGTCTTGTTGCAATGCTCTTTCTGCACCACCGCCACCAGCTGCTAAGCCAAAAACACCTAAACCTATTGCTTCGGGGATTTTCGTTGTGGCACCTAAAGCACTTGATGCACCTGCCGTTGCTAACAAAGAAGGTATTTGATAGCCTACAGAACGTGCAATTTCTGCTCCAGCCTCTGGTAAATAAGAATATTCTTCCCTTACTGTTTCTAAATCCTTAAATCTTTCTCCTACATAATCTTTAGCAATTTTATCTTTTACTTCATCAACTGCTTTTTGATTCCGATTCATAATAGGAGTAATAGCTTGTGAGATTTTTGAATCAGTCTGTAACCGCATCCTTCTTTTTTCTTCTTCACTTAAACCAGGATGCTCCTTAAAATATTTATCTAATTCTTTATTATATGAATTTATAATGCTATCAACATTTGAATCTAAAACTTTTTTGCTCACATTAAGCCCTATAGTACCGCCTAAATCCATAATATTTTCTGGCATTTTAAATATTCCTTCTCCCATTTCAGCCAGTGCTACAGGTGCTGTTAATGCTACTTTAGCGGCAGGAGTTCTTAACAAAACATCCGCTTTTTCGTATATATTGCCATTTTTCCATTTATCTATATCTTCTGCTAATCGTTGCTGCTTTTCATACTCACTTCTATCTATCACTTTCCCTTTCCCATCTGATGTTGGAACTACAACGTTTTTTTCTTTCCATTCATTATATTTCTTCCGTTCAATATCTGCTTGAGCTTGTGACCTTTTTAACATTAAAGGCATTGGAGAATTTGTGATATATGAGTCTTTGTTTGCCTTTGAATCAAAATTTTCTTGTGCAGGTTTTAACAACTCTGCAGTAGCTTTGACTTCAGCGTCATGCTTCTTATTTTTTTCTTCTGCCACAGTATTAATCATTTTTGATAAATTAGACGATGTCGCAGAACGTATAGAAGTAACGCTTGGGGTTGTATTAACTGGCTGTGATACTTTAGTAGGCTCTACAACCTGTGGTGTATTATACTTCTTTGCTTTATATTCTTCTAGTGTCATAGTTGAAGACTTGTTCTTTTTTGCTTTATATTCCTCTAATGTCATTTATACACCTACTTTCTTTATTCTATATATTGTGTTAATCCTAAACTATTCAATATTTGGAACTCGCTTTCGTCACTTAAACCTTGATTTTGTACGTATGTAACAACATCTTTAGCACTGTATCCATTGTTTCTATAATCAAATGCTTTGTTAAATACTGTACTATAATTTTTATCTACTACAGTATTGTTTGATTTGTTGTTACCTCCCGAGTTATTTCCGCCACCACCACCTGATGAATTTCTTTTGGCTATCTGTGATTTAATGTTAGACATCTCTAATTTTGCCTTTTCCATATCGTTATTAAACTCACGTTCTAAATTCGTTGTGTCATACCCCAATGCTCTTAGCCCTACAAAGTCGTTCATTGACATTAACAACTTAGCTTGTGCTTGTCTTTGTGCTTCTGCTTCTTTCTCTGCTTCTAAATAGCCTTTTTCTATTTCATCTATCTTCTGTTGTCTTGCTATTTTCAAATAAGGTATAAGTGGATCATTAGGATTTAGTGCTTCTCTACGTTGTATCTCTGCTGTGTAGTCCTGATAATATTGATTGATTGTTGCTATCTCTCTTTCAAACGCTTCTTGTTCTGCTTTAGTTTGTGCTTGCTTATCTAGTCTGTACTGCTCTAATAAATTTTGATACCTTTGTGCATCTATTGTTGCGCCCGATGTAGCAAGATTTGTTACATAATCGTTATATGCTTGTGCTTCATCTCTATTTAAATTTGCTAATGCTTGTGCCTTACTATTTGCTAGTGTGCTTTGATTATTCATACCTGCTATTCTAAGTGCAAGCTCTCCTTGGCTTGTAGAACCACTATATGTTTGCCCTCTATTTGCTACATTCTCAAAGTAGTTCTTCAAATTTATTTGGTTTGCTACATCCGCACTATTCATTTGATTTCTGTACTCTGCATTTGTTTTAGCTCTTGATTCGTCTATTTGTGCTAAAACTTTGTTGTATGCATTTTCATACTCTGCTTGTTTTGCTGCTTTTTGAAGGTCTGCTATACGATTTATATAATCATTCTCTGTAACGCCTTGCGTAGTTCCATATACACCACTATTAGCAGTAGAATTCATTTTGTTGTTTACACCATTTTGTATTGTTGATTGGTCTCTTGAAGTTTTTAACTCGCTTGACAACCATGTTGGTGTGCTGTTGTATGATATTCCTACATCGTTACCTGAATTATCTCTTATTACTGTTCCTTCAGGATCCGCTTTTAATTTAGTGTTACTGCTTTTGCTACTATTTGTGCTGTTGCTCCCTAATGCTTTATCTACTGCAGATTTTACAGTAGGATTGTTATTTATATACTTTTGTGCTGCAGCATTTTTACTTATAGCATTTTTTACTACATTTTTAGTTATATTATTAAGTGAAAGCCCCATTTCATCGCCTCCTTACTGCATTATTGCTATATAGCATAATGTGCTTGTTGTTCCTATATAGTATCTATCCATATATGCATTATCTGGGTTTGTATAAGTTAATTTATGTGTCTTTATTTTCGAACCGTCTATTTCAAATACTTCATATTCTCCGCACATACATGGGCTATTTGTTTGTGCTATACCTCCATATCTTGTATATTCAGTTCTACTTTGCGAACTTGAAGAGATCCAAAGATTATCGCCAAAACTTAAGCCATACGGTGCAGCCGTCCTGTTAGTTGACTGTTGGAAAGTATGGTTCCCTACTTGACCGTTTCTGAATAATATTACTACTGCTGGGCTAACACCTATATCAAACTCTTGCCATTTGTTCTCTGTTATATATCCACTTGCCCCTTCATCTGTGCTTGATTCACCTGTATACGTTGGCGTTATCCTGCCAAATTTTACATTCAATGCGTTTAATTTCGTTGCTACTGCAGTAGCAAGTTTTGCTTCTGTTACTGCTGCATCTTGTATCTTTGAAGTAGATATTGTGTCATCAGGCGGTACTGTTCCACTACCTGCTGCTTCCAATGCAGCTAATGCTTCGCCTACTGTAGCATGGCCACCATCATACCCTATCTTCCCTGCTGCAGAAGATCCTTCTAGCTCATCAAGAAAAGAAAAAACATACTGTTTTAGTATGTTTACTCCTTCGTCAAACTTTGCTTTTAGTTGGTCAGATGTTAAGTTATCATCTTGATTCGGTAGATCACTTAATCCCTGAATTATGTTTAAACTGCTAATAGTTCTATCGAAACCGCTCATTTTTTATCACTCCTTTATTTAATTTCTCCGCCAGCAGTACACTTTAAATCTATACAAGTTACTGTTGCGAGTTCTCTATCTTTGTCATTCTCTAAAATTAGCGAAAAATACGCAAACTTCTTTGCTCTTGTTTTTAATCTAAATGGTTTTACAGATAAACTAGTTAAGAATGAAAAATCAGCAAAATTTATCTCCCAAAAATCACAAGTGTTATATCTTATCTCTCCTATTAAATCCCTGGTTGTTCTATCTGTTTCATAACTTAATCGTACATATGCTTTAGATTGTGGTTTAAGCATTGCCCACACTTTTTTTATCTTCTTTTTCTTCCACTCTGCATTAAAGCCATGAAAACCTAACTGGCAAAATGCTTTTATTGTTTTGCCGCCCTCGTCTGTTCGTTCTTCTTTATCAAATTTATATATTGTGCCTTTGCTTGCAAAATAAAGCTCGCCATTTATTACTGTAAAATCATTTGCTTCTATATTGCTCCGCTTATACCAAGTATCATTCCCATAATTATATATCCAACACATTTTCTTACTAGGTATATGCATCCAATACTCCTGCTTTTCTTGCCAATCTACCGCTTTTATAGCTGATAAATCTACATCTTCGAAATCTGCATCTACTCTTTCAGATATTTTAACCATATTACGCTCATCTCTAACTGCAGAAGATTTTAACTCGTATATACCATCATTAAATATTGCTACAGGATTATTCAATAGTACACTTGTCTGTCCTACTGCAATATTTCCTATCTCTGAATTTAACGGATATGCTGGAAAGTCTGTGTTAAGCATACCTAAAGCATCAGTACTGCTTTCTATTGTTGCATAGTATGTATCTTTCTCTGTAAATATAATCTGCCTTGAATATTGTTTCTCCATACCTGTTATCGCATATTGGTTTGTGCCTATGTCTTTGTAATTGTTTGCAGGGAAATATTCGGCGCTTGGAACAGTTGTTACACCACTAAAATATTCTCTATTCTTCGTATCAGGGTTACCATACAAAAATACTCTTGTATCGCTAGCTCCTCCAAATAAAAATGCTTGCTTGCACTTCTCTATAATACTTCTATTTGTAGAATTAGCTTTAGTCCAGTATATATCTACAGTGCCAACACCTTCAGCAGGTGCAGTAGTAAATTCTACTGTGCCATTCGTTAAGTCCTTTGTGTAACTACTTGCAGAAACAGTCTCCCCTTCTTTGATAACACTATCTATAGAATCTAACGCAGCTTCAGGCAAATAGAATTTTTTAGTTGTGCCGTCAGGGCTAAATGTCATGTGCTTTTTACCTGTTAGCAAATTAATTTGTTCATAGTTCGTGCCTCCACCGCTCGGTGGTGCATTTATTGCTATTTTAGGTATGTACCCTTCTACTTCTGATAGTGTAGTTCCATCATAGCTTCTGTATTTTGCACCATCCAATATATAAATCTTATTATCAAAATAAAAGAACGATAACTTATTACCAGCTACCGTTCCAATTGAGGTATTCACATCGCCTACTCTTTTATATAATGTAGTTCCATAATTAAATAGCACCATCTTTGTGCCATTTACCTTAAACTCTTCACTTATAGAGTATATCTCTGAATCGCCTAATGATTCAAATATTGCTTTATACCCTTCCATTTTCTTAAGGTTATACTTATCTGTTACTCTCCAATTTATACATTCTATTGCTTCTCCTAATTTTAATTCTGTTGTTCCATCTGCACTTTTATTTATTCCTAAAAAATTGTCTATTCTTACTGGTGTAATTTCAGGAGTGCTAATGTTTTTAAGCGGTATTCCCATTATAACACCTCCTATTGTCTAACGTACTTAGTACGCCCTGCTCTACGTCTTATGCCATCATATTTATCGTTATACAGTATAAGCTGATTCTGTGCTTTTTGCTCTTCGTCTCCTTCTTGAGCTAAATAATCGTATGCAGCGAAAAAACATAGTATCATATCATCTACATCTGCAGGAAATTGTGGTTCATCGGATAAGTCTTCAAGCCTTTTTGGTAAATAGTAATAATATACAACTACTTCTGAACTAGATGTATCTACTAATATTTCATTATCTCCATCTTCCATACAATATTTAAGATTACTGCCGTCTGTATCTACTATTTTTAGTAGCTCTCCAAATTCCTCATTCAAATAATCTGTGTTAGCCCTGCCATTCTCTAATGTAACTGTTTCTTTAGTCAAAAATAACCTTTTATCCAATGCTATTTTCCTATATGCATAGTTTATACTAGTTAAATATTTGTTAAGTATAGCTTGCGTACTATCACTTATTTTTTGATTATCTTTTATTACTATGTCTTCCTCTGTACGCCTTGCTATTTCAAAATACATCTCTTTAAGTGTCATATCTACACCCCCGTTAATTCTTTCTTCAATGGTTTATATATATCATGTGCCATTGTGTGTACTATATCTTCTCTTTCTTTCTCTCTTGCCTTCTCTATTTTCTCATTATTCCTGTCTATTTCGTCTCCTATACTGCCATATATATTAATCCATACTACTTCTCGCAATCTATCAAAAAAGCCCTTGCAAATTTCTGCAGGGCTTATGCTATCAAAATAATCATCATACTGCGTTATCACATATTTATTCAAATCTCCGTCATAATAAACATCAAATCTCTTATCTATATCTTTCACTACTCGCCTTATACTATTGCATTCCCCAAAATCTTTATGCTTTCCAAAAGTTCTTCCTACTTCTATCATATTATCACCTATTTTAAAAATATTAGCGGGGCTTTTACACCCCGCCTTAATTATGCTTCTGTTATATCTGCTAATAAGCAATGTGCATTTCTTGCACGTGTTGCTAATTCACAATATCTATAAAGTACTGCATCGTATGCATCTTTACCATTTCTTGAAAGAATAGCACCGTCTTCATCCATCCATTGGAAGCCGCCTTCACCGAGTTCAGCAAATACTAATTCGCTTTCATCAACAAAGTATAATTTGTTAGCTTGACAATCTTTATCAGCAATTATTGGAAGGTTATCATATGCTAATGTTTCAATACCACCATCTAATTTCATTGTGTTTACATATTTTCTATCAGCTTGTAATAAAGCTTCATATGCACGTCTTACACCATGTGTTGTATAGATAGCAGTTGTCTTACCATTGCCTGCAGTTTCAACAGTGTCTAATGCTGTTCTCATTAATGCAAGTGATAAAGACCTATTTGTACCACTGTTAGCAAGTACACTTGCTTTCCAGTATGGGTTTGTTGCAACAGGTAATCCTTGTAAACCTGTTGAAATAGGATCTGTTGCAGATACGATACCTGCTAGTCCCATTACCTCAATGTCTTTTGCTCCAGCTTTATATACTTTTGAGCTTGCTGCTACTGCTGCAGCTGTACCATTATGAGTAAATGATGTAGCACTGTTAATAGCAGTAATTGCTGCACCTGATACAGAAGCAGTTGTTCCTGATATTATATCAATCTTCATACCTACTCTTAATTTAGCTGTGCTATCAACTGTTACTGTTGTAGAAGCTGTAGCGTTAGCTGTTGCTGCTGCTAATGCACCGCTACCATCTCCATATAACATTCTGTTTAAGTCAGCTTTTAAGTCTTTTGTTACACCCTTCATTTCAGAATCAACTGCTCTTAAGAAAGCTCCTTCACTATTCTTTGTTGCAGCAATTGATTGACCACTTACTGTTATTACACCATAGAGATATCTCATAGGGAATATTGAATCTTTGTAACCTTGTGCTCCTGCAGTTGGAAGGTTAGCTCCTTCTGCTTTTGCTCCTACTCCTTCATTTCTTGAAATATGTAAAGGCAATGTGAAATTCTTACCTGTTACTATTTCATCTTTAATTCTTTCAACCCTGTTTAATAATTTACATTGTTGGTTGATTTGCTCGTTAAGAGGACCAATGTACTGTGTTTTTAATATATCACTTAATGTTGTTAAATTAGCCATTTTTGACTATCTCCTTTCTTATACCTTAAATTCTTTTTTTGCTCTTAGCATTGCAAGAGCTCCTTTTTTTGCATCATCCCATGTTTTAGGTTGTGTTGGCTGTGTAACTCCTACACCCCCACCTGAACCCTCAACTGGATCAATTTTTAATTTGCCTGCTAAATAATCCTTAATCGCACTCTTCTTTATTTCTTCTTGATTAGCTTTTAGCTTTGAAAACTCATAACGTGTATAAGCATCTCTTAGCTTGGTACCATCTTTAGCCATATCAAGAACTTCTTGAGGAATGTTATCGGGTTTTACATCAGGAAATTCTTTAACTAATTCATCCCATTCTTGTTTTAAAGCTACTTCCTTCTCAGCCTTTGCTTTATCAGCTTTAAGGCCTTGAACTTCGTTCTCTAAATCAAGAACTTTCTTTGCGACCTCTTCTGATACATTATTCTCAGTTGAATATTTTGAAATTTCTTCATTTCTAACTGCTTCATCAACTTGTTTCATGAATGCGTCCACACTCAAATTTTGGCGTTTTGCAAGTTTTTCTAAGAACTCTGAAGCTCCTTTTTCTCTTGCTAGCCTCTTGTTGATAGCATTGTCAATGTCCTTCTGTGAAAATGTTTTCTCAGGTTTGGTCTCTGCTTTCTCAGATTCAGCCGAAGTTACGTTCTCCGTTGTTTCCGTTTGGTTTCCTTCCTCTGCATTAGCAGTTGTTTCTGTACTTTCTGTTGCTTCAACTGGTGTCTCTACAACTTCATCAGCAAAAAACTGTAAATCTAATCTTTCCATACTACCTCCTCATGTTTTAAGTGGTGGTCCACTATAAATTCCGTGTTTTTCAAAAAAGCACGTAAAAAAAGCAATCATTGTTACATGACTGCTTGTTGTATGTTATTCTGAAGTGGCTGGTTCGTAACAGGACCAGTAGCACTTGAATGAACTAACCAATTTATATGTTCTTGTATATGCGCATCTATATATGCTTTTTCTTCTTCACCCATCTTATCATACTCGCTTGATTTTCTAAACTTATTATGCTCTGTTATATGTATCTCATGATTAAAAAAATCAGATGTTGGTGTGTTGTAATCGCCCTGCTGCCACTTATACTCTTCAAAGTGTGCTTTATTTATATCTATTGCATACTCATTGTAAATCAAGTCTGTTGTTCCTAACTCTAACATCTTAAGTATCAATTCTCTATCACGTTCTACATTGAGTATCCCTTTATCAACTAATCCAAATATACGCTCTTCTTTTGCTGTACGTGATTCTTGAAGCATACTTGATTCTTGTATACGCACATCATAACTTGTTAAGTCTGAACCGATAAACTCTAATGTTTCAAGTTGATTATCTTTACCAACTATTTTGAGTGTTCTTGGTTCTGTATACTTGTTCTTTACCATCTTAAGTAGATATCTGCAGTATCTCTTTTTGCAGTCTATCCAGTTCTTAACTGTTGGGCCTATCTTTGTATCATCTTGCTCTTCTAAGTACTGTATTGCAATACCTGACCTTACTTTACTCTCATTTGTATTGCCATGCGATACGTCATTCTGACCTGATATAAAGTAAAACTCTTCTACAAGTGAATTAATGTCATTTGTTATATCACTTGATATAGACATTGCAGGTATCTGCTGTGGCATATTGTGTCCTTGTGCATATTCTATTATTGCATCTGGTTCATTTGTTATCTCATCATTTGTTAGCGAGCCTTCTTCTACTAACCAGCGTGGCCCACCTAACATATCTTTGTTGTTGATAAGTTGGCTTCTTGCTATGTTGTACTCTTTTTGTAGTGGTCTTAAATCATCTACTGCAGACTGGCCTTCTACTAATCCTGGTATATCTATAAACTTAAATGGAAAGAATGGTAGCTCTCTTTCTGTATCATCTGTTTCGCCAAAACCGATATCTTCTGAATAAAAAAGAAGAACTCCATTTTGTGTATATGTTGCTCTTCTTCCTTTAGGGTATTTAAATGATGGTCGCTCCCAGTACTCTTTTACTCTTACCATACCTTTTATATTCTTACCTGTTTCTGTTCTCTTGCCTAAACTCTGTAACTGTATATCATATATGTTGTTGTCTGATATATCATCATCTTCCGATACTTCGTCTGCATGGTCAGGGTACATTGCTTTAACATAATCTACATCACGTAATTTATTGTGGCAAATCCATTTAACATCTTGCCAGGACTTTGCTGTTCTATCGTATTGTACTTCAAACCTATTTACTACATCTATGTCACATTCACCTGTTCTTGCATTTGTGCCAGGTATTGGCTCGCCTTTATTTGCATTCCAATATGGTTTTATAAAGGCTAATGATGTAATGATACCCCAGTTAAGTACTGTCCTATCTACTGACTGCAGTTGTAATTGTTCTTCTAAATACTCAAGCACTTTATCGCCTGTTTTTGCACTATCTATATCTTCCTGCTCAGTAGTAGCAGGTACAACTGTCATTATAGGTTTATTCTTTGTTAGCTTTCCTAAATTAGCTCTTACTACAGGTTTTACTCTGTTTACTGTTATTCTTACTTTATTGCTATCTTTAGGTGCTTCCATTATACGTTTACTTGAAGCATCATAAGTTAGCCATTGCTTGCCAACATAATATGCTATGTTTAAGAAGTTGTTCTGATGTATGGTTAAGTCCTCTGAATCATCTCCGACTGTTTCCATTATCTTATTAAGTATCTCTTGATCCTTAGCTTTATTTGCCAAGTTCTTATAATCATCTCTTAACACTCTTAATCACCTACTTTTGTCTTTGTTCCTTTTTTTGTTTCCTTCTTTTCTTCTACCGCTTCCTCTTCTTTTGGTTCTATCTTTGGTTCTTCTTTTTTCTCTGCCTTCTGAAGTACTACTTTATATCCGTCTACTTCTGTTATTTCATCCATTACTTTTAAAGGTAAATAACCTATTCTCTCTCTTTCGCCTATTTTTTGTACTGCTTCTTCTCCTGTTGCTGCAACTACGTAAAATTCATATTGCCCATAACCTACCTTAAATAATTTTTCCATTTTTCTTTACCTCCTAAATTAAATTTGCGTATTCATTTACTACTGGTTTCTTTTTTTCTTCTTTTTCTTTAGGCTTGTCCTCAAATTTCTTATACTCAATAAATGAACCTGCCTGTATTCTGTCTATCAACTT
>Ga0265301_10001044_pt1 | contig 37700 bp, 33 predicted proteins | sample AusTroGonzalo_MG_2_FD_193488 | JGI IMG/M metagenome (GOLD analysis project Ga0265301, IMG submission 193488) | Bovine rumen microbial communities from tropical cattle in Woodstock, Queensland, Australia - Gonzalo_04 | ecosystem: Host-associated > Mammals > Digestive system > Stomach > Rumen ...
CAATGTCGACATCCGACAGGGCGCGGATGGCATGGCGCTTGCCGCCTTGCTTGCGGTAGCTGGTCTCGGGGCGGAACACCACCTTGACGCCGTTGATTTGGTTGGCCGACACCTTTTCGGCCGTTTCCACGCCGTTGCCTGTGGCCGAGGCCTGGAAATAGAACGACCCTATGCCGTCGAGCTTTACGCTGCGGCCTTGGGCCATGTAGTCGCCCATCACGCCTGAGAGCGATTCGAGCACAGCCCGCACGTCGGCGGGGGCTACGGTGGATTCAGCCGCCAAGCGCTTGGCTATGTGGGCTGTCGTGACGGGGCTGCCCACCAGTGTCGACTGGGGGTACCACTTGTTGTTGATTTTCATCTGGACTTTGCGATAGAATGCCATAATACAAATTGTTTTTGTGCTCTCTGCGAGACCTCGCCAAGCATGGTTAACATAGGCTCGGACTACCCTATACCCTAGTCGCGACTACCCTATACCCTAGTCGCGACTACCCTATACCCTAGTCACGACTATCCTATACCCTAGTCAAAGTTACCTTATAGACTGCTTTTGGAGGCTCGTTTTTGAGCGGGTTCATAATTGTTGATAATCGTCTTTTTCTACTCCGTCACCGTGAACTCACCCTGTGTGATATGCATCCTTTCTTTCAGCTATTCCTTCACCACCTTGTCCGTGAACTCTTTTCCGTCTTCGAGGGTGACCTTCATCAGATATTGCCCTGCGGCAAGGCCTTGGATGTTCACGCTCTCCAAGCTGTTGCCTTGGGAGTGTATCAGGCGGCCTTGCAGGTCGTACAGCTCGATGCGGGCGGGCTGCACGTCGGGGGAATAACTAAGGTGAAGCTCGCTGCGGGCAGGGTTGGGGTAGAAGTCGTAGGGGCGCACCTCTATGCCTTCGCCGGCTGCGTTCACTGTCCCGTCGTGGTTAAGCATGAAATAGACCCAGCCGAGTTTGTTGTAGTTTCCGTCCTTGATGGCATAGCCGCACCAGGCCACGCCTTTCTCCTCACCGGCCTCGTCCTCGAACACGATGGGCGACTCGAGCGGTGAAAACATGCTGATACGCCCGGTCTTGCAGAAACGCTTCCATTCCACGTTCAGGTCAGTGTCCATCTTCACGATGATGACACTTTCCTCCGGGTAGCAACCGTGTTCCTTGTACATGAAATAGACCGTACCGTCCCTCATCATCTTCAGCCCCATGGGATATCCCGTGCTGTAATACTCGTGGTTGTCGTTGAACACGGCATAGCCTTTCAGTTGCATGGTGCGCAGATCGTATTTTGCCACCGCCACGCCATAATCTCGCGTCAAGGTAAGGAAATTCGTGTCGTGTGTGTATTGTGCGGCCACCAGAATGTTATCTCCTTCTGCGGGAACCACTTCGGTTTCATAGCCGATATTGAGATACTCACGTATGGTGGTGTTTGGGTTGACAATTTCACTTTTCAACATTTTGTTGAGGATTACGACGTTTTTATGGAAAACGGAGTCTATCACGTAGACGGCAAGGTTGTCGTTTGGGTAGTCGTCTGCTACATTCCATTGGTAATATTGCAAGGGTGATTCTTTGAGTAACCTTAAGGTGCCGGTAGGGCTGAGATTATTGAAAATGAGATTCTCGGTCAACAAGGCCTGTTGTTTGAGTGTGCCATCGAGACCGATGCGTGCAATGTATTGATTTGCACTTTCATCGGTCAGTGCCTTGTAATATAGCATAATCAGGTCGTCCTTGCAGTCAAGTAGTGAAACATAAATTCCGTTAGTGGCAACACCTTGGCATACAGGCACCAAGACATCTTCGTCGGGATTGGCATGGAGGTTGTCGTCGGGGAAATGAGAGATGCGCACGAAGGAGCTGTCACAATCGCCGTGATATTCGAAAGCGGCTCGGATGTTGCCTTCGCCCCACGGGTTGCGGGCCCAAAGTATTCCATACCCGATTGTGTCTGCCACGAATAGAGAGTCGGTAACAACGAGGGCAGTGGGGGATATCTTGTAAAACATGTGTCCCAAAGGAACACTTTCATAGTTCCCTACATCCTCAGCAAGATATATGTCTATGACATGGTCGCCATCACGCTGCTGTATGGAGTTGGTAATGGTGTAGAAATACCCTGTCGTATCGCTGTACATAAACGAGTACATCTCTTGGGCTTGAACGACCGACACCGCGAGAACAAATACAAGTAGTAACAGATGTTTTTTCATGGTTGTAAGTTTTGAAAGTGAATGATGTAATAATAGGTGTAGTTTAGTTCTTCTCAAAGTCGCCCTGGGCCATGTAGTCGCCCATCACGCCTCCTTTCTCATGTCCTGTTCCGGCTGCGCCGCTGGCGTAGCACAATGCCCCTGAAAGGGTAAAGCAGAGCATCAGAACTAATGTTGCTATTCTCTTCATCACAATATTTATAAAATGCAATGCAAAAATAAAGCGGCGAAGATATTCCTGTCAAGGAAAAAATGGTACGAAAAGGTACGGGTTTTTTGCCTACGTCTTGATTAACAATCGGATAGCTATACGGAAAGCATGCTGTGCAGGGTGTGGTACAGGCTGTCCGTTGTCCCGATAATGCGACTGATTTTTCTGCATCGGTCGCAAACCGTAGTATAGGCCTTTTGCAGCAGTGCGGAAATGTCAGCTTCATTTAAGCCAAGCAGGATAAGGCAGCAATAATCCATGTCGCTGTCGGTTAAACCGGGGTATTGCTTGTGGATGTTCGAAATAAACCGTGGCAGGTTTTGTTTGGCCGCATTGCGCAAGGCCAACAGTTGATCCCTGTTGAGCGCATAGCTCTTATAAACAAGGTAGTCCATTTTTGACTTGAATTGTTGCTTATGGGTAAGTTCGACAATGTAAAGGCAGACAGGAGCGTCTACAAAAGCGCTGTAGTCGTCAGAAAGCTCAGATTCTGAAAGAGCATCTTTCGCCAACATTTGTTCCAGCCGGTTCGAAACATCGCGTAGCTCCTCATTGCTCCGTCTTAAGCGCCCCGAGAGGGCAGCCTGCTGCACTTTATGGGTTTTACGTTCGGTTTCTATCTGCGTTTCAAGATGTTGCTTCTTTTCCTCTTCCTCTTTCAGCATCTGTTTGTGTCGGTATTGCAATAGTAAAATGATAATAGTAGAAACAAACAATAATATGCTGATAACCAATATGATTCGATGCCTAAGTATGATTTTTCTGTTTAATATGTTTTGCATTGTCTCGTAATCGTACTGCTTCTGGATGCGGAAAAGGGATTGCTCCTGATGCTGATTCATAACGTCATACAAGGCGTACTTGTGTTTTTCATAGTAATTCAGTGCTAATGAATCTCGGCCCTGAAATTCTGCAAATCGGAATAATGCTTCGTAAGCTGAGACTTTGGTCTCTTCCTTTACATTGGTTATATCCAAGATTGATTCCAGACATTGATAATTTGAAGCAACAGAGTCCATCATTCCCAATGCATTATAGGCCTTTCCTAAATTCAAATAAAGCATAGCTTTTTCTTGGTCAGTCAAATCGGCCTCCGTCATTTGCTTAAGGCAATTAATAGATTGTTTATATTTGCCTTGTAAACGGTAAAGCACGGCATAATTGATCAAGACTTTGTGCTTTAACTTGGACCTATTGTCATCGCCCAAATATGCGAGGCTTCGTTGGAAAAAAAGCTCTGCACTGTCGGTTTGCCCCAACAACACATAGACTGTAGCTATGCTGTTTTCTATTAGAGCCAAACTGTTGGATTGCCTGCCGACATAATCACTGGCAAGATTAAGGGCATTCAATGCCTCTTGTTTCCTGCCTTCATAGTAAAGCATCTTTCCCATCCTGTATTCCGCCCGCGCCACCGTGAGGCTGTCGTTGGACAGCAGACCGTATTGCTCGGCATCCTTAAACGAGTGCATGGCGGCTTCCTTTTCATTGTAATGCTGCTGGACGTAGCCGCTGTAGAGCGCGGCATGGGCGGCCTTGGCGTATTGCTTCTTCTTGGCGTAATGGTCGGCGGCATGTTCCAGCTCGGGGCTGGTGGCTATGCGGTAGGCCGTGTCCTCAAAGCTGTCGTCGTCCAAGGGGGCATCGCGGAAAAGGGCCTCGCCTTGCAGCAGGGCCATGTCCATGCGCTGCCGCTCGATGAAATAGACGGGCATACGCAACACGCTGTCAATCAGGCGGGCGGTGCTGTCGGGCAGGGTGTCGGCCAAAGCCTCGGCACGTGCCAACATGCGCTTTGCCTCGCGCCGCGGGCTATGGCAGCCTGCCAGAGCAAGCAGCAAAGCCAACAGGATTGATATGTAAAACCGGCGTTTCATCGCGGCAAAGATAGTGAAATTCTCCTGTGTGAGCCTTGTCATTCGCCAGAAAAAGATGACTGTCCCAAGTGTCCCACTGTCCCAGGGGTGGGACACTTGGGACAGTGTGGGACAGCGTGGGACAGGGACATTGATGGGTTTAACAAACTGTATCAGAGTTGCTTTTCTGGTGTGATGGATTAAACAGCAGGGAGGTCTTTAGGTTTTACTCCCCCTTTACTCAAACACTACTGAAACTTTACTCAAATACTAATCAAACTTTTTGATACTTCGACATAACTTTAAGGTAACGTTAAGGTAACGACAGGATGACAAGTACAGACCTGTGTTGCAGTTGCAGATGAAAAAACATAAAGAGGAGTCCTGCTGAGACAATAGGGCTGGGACAGTCAGGGCACTTAACAATAAAAAAGACCTTCCCGCGTTTCCAATTTGTCGTATCTTTGCCGAATCAATCCGCTGTGAAGTGAAACGCCTGCTCGTCATATTGACCCTTTTGCTTTGTTCTGTCACCCTTTTTGCGCAAAAGGAGGTCGTCGACGAACAGGGACGACGGCCTTATTATGGCTATGTCATCTCGGCCAGCACTTACGAGCCAATACGCAATACACACGTCATCAGCAAGATGGCCCACTGCGGCACCATCAGCAATATGGATGGTCGCTTCGTCATTCCGGCCAAGGGCGTCGATACGCTGTGGGTGAGTTGCGTCGGTTATTCGCGCCGACTCATCGCCATCGACTCCACGATGTCATCGGGACGCGATACCCTGTTTGTCGCCCTGCAAAGCGACACCATCACGCTGCGCGAAGTCACCATCATGCCCTTCTATGACTATGAGACCTTCAAGGACATGCTGATTCACATGCCTTCCATCGAGACACCACGCGAGCTGCAACGCCTTGAGGAAGAGTTGGATGAGCTTTGGCTGAGCCGCGCCCCCGCCGGCAATGGTATGGTCACCGTTACCGCCAACCCTATTCAGTTCCTTTACGACAAGTACAATAAGTCGGCCCGCACTCAGGCCCGTCTGCTGCGCAACCGCAGGATGTACAACGAGGTGCTGCGCGAGCAGGGGCGTACCGACGAGCTGCTCCCCGACTCGCTCGACTATCCTATTAATTATAGTGTCTTCGAGTTGGACGAGGAAAAGGAAACGGGAAGCAAACCCTTGGTGCCCCGAAAGAAATACCTCCGTTTGGGACAATAGCCCTATGATGCTGCGCGACTGGCTTGATAGTATCCTCAACCTGTTTTATCCGCGTGTCTGTGCGGCTTGTGGCGAGTCGTTGCTCAAGGACGAGGAGACGGTATGCCTCAAATGCCGCTACACCCTTCCGCGTACAGGCTATGAGCGCTATCCCGACAACCCTTTGGCACAGACCTTCTACGGACGGGTCAACATTCACGCTGTGACGGCTTGCTACTTCTTCGCCAAGTCGGGCAAGGTGCAGCACCTCATCCACCAGTTGAAATACAAAGGCAACAAGGATGCGGGTGTCTTCCTCGGCAAGCAGTTGGGCGAGAGCCTCAAAGATGCACCCTTGTTTCAAGGCATCGATGTCATCATTCCCGTACCGCTACATCCGCGGCGTGAGAGACAACGCGGCTACAACCAGAGCCTCATCATCGCCCAAGGCATCAGCGAGGTGACGGGCATTCCTGTAGGCAACCAGTATCTCTTCCGAACGAAATACAATGAGACACAGACCCGAAAGACCGCCGAGGAACGTTACAACAACGTGAAGGGCATCTTCGAGTTGCGCCGGCAGGAGGAACTAAAAGGAAAGCACGTCCTCCTTGTAGACGACGTGCTTACTACGGGCGCCACGTTGGAATCGTGTGCGCATCAGCTGGAAAGCGTTCCCGGCATCACCATCAGCATTGCTGCTGCGGCCTGCGCCGGCAATTAGCCTCGCTTCGCGTCATTGCGAGAAGGCACGACGAAGCAATCCAGACATTATTGGTAAATCTTAACTTCAGTTTCCTTATTAAGAACCATCAGGCCGTTGAAAGCCAAAGCCTTCATCTCGTCTTCACCGGGGTAGACATACACGGGAGCAATCTTCTCCACGTGCTCCTTGACGATGTTGCAGAAGGTCTTGTCGTAAGCCATACCGCCAGTGATGAAGATACCGTCGACATCCATATCGAGGGCAGAGGCAGCCAGACCGCCAATCTCCTTGGCGACCTGATAGGCCATGGCGCGATAGACTTTCTCCCATTCCTTGTTGCCGGCTTTCACGGCGTTCTCCACTTCAAGGGCATCGTTGGTGCCGAGGTATGCCACAAAGCCGCCTTGTCCCTTCAGCATGAGGTCAATGTCCTTCTTGGTGTATTGTCCGCTGAAGCAAGCCTTCATCAAAGGACCTGACGGAAGGGCACCGGAGCGTTCGGGGGTGAAAGGACCATCGCCGTTCAGGGCATTGTTGACATCCACTACACGGCCTTTCTTGTGGGCACCCACCGAGATGCCGCCACCGAGGTGTACACCGATGAGGTTGAGGTCTTCGTATTTCTTGCCGACCGCCTCAGCGTGCTGACGGGCAATCATCTTCTGGTTCAAGGCGTGGAAAATGGAGACGCGCGGGAACAGCGGGTGACCCGAATAACGTGCCACATCCTCCATCTCATCGACGACAACGGGGTCGGCGATATAGGCTTTCACACCGTATTCCTTGGCGATGTCTTGGGCAATCAAGCCGCCGAGGTTGCAGGCATGTTCGCCGTAGGATGCTGCGGTGAGGTCTTTGATCATGGCTTCGTTCACCTCATAGACACCCGAGGTAAGGGGGTGCAGCAGACCACCGCGACCCACAACGGCACTGAGGCCGGTGATGTCGATGCCTTCGTTCTTCAACTCATTCAGAATCGTTTCCTTACGGTAGGAGAACTGGTCAGAGATATGGTCGAACTTGGCGATTTCCTCAACGGAGTGCTTGATGTTCTTCTTGAACACCTGTTCTTTATCATGGAAGACAGCAACCTTCGTTGATGTGGAGCCTGGATTGATGATTAAAAGTTTATACATGATAATAGGTTTTTATGGTTACGCCAGCATTGCAGCCAAGGCAATTGAATACAACTTTGTCTTGGAGGTGTCGCCGCGTGAGCTCAGCACGCAAGGCACTTTGGCACCCATCAGCATGGCACCCACTTCGCTCTTGTCGAACTTGGTGCAGCACTTGTAGAACACATTGGAGGCTTCAAGGTTGGGGAACACGAGGCAGTCGGCGTCGCCGGCCACAGGGTTCTTCATGCCCTTGATGGCAGCGGTCTCGGCATCCAAGGCGAGGTCTAAGGAGATAGGTCCTTCCACCATGCAGCCCTTGATTTGTCCGCGCTCAGCCATCTTGGCGATGATGGCGGCATCGACACAAGCGGGGATGCCGGCACTCATCTGCTCGGTAGCCGTCACCATAGCGACCTTCGGGCAACTGACACCCAGAGCCTTCGATACGGTGGTGACATACTTCAGCAGCTGTTGCTTCTGCTTGATGTCGGGCAGCGGGATGATGGCACAGTCTGAAGCCACTATGAGCTTGTGGTAGTTGGGGTTCTCGATGACGGCGACGTGGGCCAGGGTCACATTGGGCGGGCAGAGGCCGCGTTCCTTGTTGAGGATGGCACGCATGTACTTGTCGGTGGGCAGCAGACCCTTCATCAGGATGTCGGCTTCGCCAGCGTTGATGAGGTCGCAGGCCATAGCGGCGGCTTTCACGTCAACGGGTTCGTTGATGACCTTGAAGTTCGACATATCGATGTTTTCGGCCTTGCATACTTCGGCAATCACTTTCTCGTCACCGAGGAGGGTGGCTTCGATGAGACCTTCCTTAACGGCTGCATTGACAGCGCAAATGGTGTGGTCATCGTTGGCGTAAGCGGCTACAAGGCGTTTCTTCGGTTTGCTGCGCAAAACCTCGAACATTTGTTCTAACTTTTTGATTTCCATAATTCTGTATTTAAAGATTCAGATTCAAAAATTTAAGATTGCGCAAAAATACAAAATAAAAGCGTTTCCACAAATGAAATCTTTAGATTCGACGTAGTCAAAACGCTTTTAATTTCTTTTCGTCTTGCAGTCTCGTGTTCTGCGGTTAGTAATACACAATATTCAAATCCATTCGTTTTTGCTGCAATTTCTCAATGTCGCGCTTCTTGACTCTGGTGTTGTAGACCTTCAGTTGTTTCAACGACGGGATGCCTTCAATGGGTGAGAGGCTGCGCACGTCGGTGTTGTTGACGAAGAGGTTTTCCAAATGTTGCAGCCCCGACAGCGGTTTCAGCAACTTCACGGGGGTGCCGGCTGCATTCAGGGTCACGAGGCTGTTCATCTTCGACAAGGGGGCAAGGTCGCCTATCTGGGTGTTCTCGATATTGAGGAGCTCAAGCAGCACGCAGTTTTCGATGGGTTTCAGGCTGCTGATGGGGTTGTTCTGCATATTGAGTTCAACCAAGTATTCCTTGTTGGTCAAGGGGGCGATGTCGCGGACGCTCTGGTTGTTGATGGTCAGGCGTTCGAGCCAGATGAAATGCCTCAAAGGCTCGATACTGGTGATGGGGAACCCCGTGCCTATTTCGAGTTCCTGCAAGTCGACGATGCGCTGAAGGTCAATGGCGTTGGGTATCTCATCCTGGATACCTATGGCATCGCGGAAAACGGCCTGCCAGATGGAGTCGAGACCAGTCCACCAGTCGGACAGGATTTCGGTCTGGTAGATGACGTGTACCTGTCGCTGATGCTCTTTCAATGCGACGACCTGAGTCTGGCCTATGTTGGTGCTGTCGGCGATGATGACTTCGATGCTCTTGTCGTTGGCCAAGGGGGTGAGATCGTTGATGAGGGTATTGCTGATGTTGAGTTGGTGCAGGTTGGTCATCTCCTTGAGTGGCTCGATGCTATTGATGTAGGTGTGCTGGATGTCGAGCGTTTCGATGTTCGACAGGCTTTGCAGGGGTTGCAGGAAATTAATCTCGGTATTCGCAATGTTAAGCGAGCGGAGGTTGGTGAGGCGGCTGACGGGCATCAGGTTTTGCAGGAAGGTATTGCCCGACAGGTCGAGTTCCTGCATGTTGATGATTTGGTGTAATTGTTCTGTGGTGGGATTGGAATCGAGTTGTACCTGTTTTGAGAATACGGCTTTCCAGTACATGGGCAGTTCGTTCCACCAGTTGTGCAAGGCTTCCGTGTCGTAGATAACAAGCGAGAAGGGGTTGTTTTTGGTGAATGCGCTGGCTTCGGCGACGCCTACATTCGACTGGTCGCAGTAGATTTTACTCAAATGGCGTTGGTTGCTCAACGGCGTGAGGTCGCTGATGGAGGTGTTGCTGAAGTACAGTTCATGCAGATCCATCTCGGCCAGTGCCTGCAGGTTGGTGACGGCAGTGCCCGAAATGTTGAGGCTTTGCAGGTCTTTCAGGCTGCTGACGGGTGTGAGGTCACGGATGGCGGTATTGCTGATGTCAAGACTTCTCAACGACGGCAGGTCTTCCACTACTCCGATGCTTGAGATGCGTGTGCCGCCGAGATTCAAATACTGAAGGTTGGGGCAGTTTTTCAGTGCTTGGGTACGGTTGACCTGTGTGTACGACAGGTTGATTTTCTGCAAATTGGGTAAGTTGGCCAATACCGAAAGGTCGTCAATGAGGGTGTTGCCCGCGTCCAGTTCTTCGAGGGTGAGGCAGTATTTGAGTGACGACAGGTCGTCAATCAAAGTGCTGTTGGCTTTCAGGGTTTTCAGTTTGTTGGCGCTGCGTAAAGGCGCGAGGTCGCTGACGGATGTGCCGGATATGTCGAGCCAGGTCAGGTCGGAGAGTTCGCTGAGCGGCTCTACGGAGATGATTTCTGCGATGTCCGACAAGTTGACACGCTGTTTTTGCGTGGCTATCTTCAGCTTGGCATCAAGCTCGGCCATATCGTTTTTGAAGAGTTTGTCGCGCAGCACGGTGTCGCCCGTCAAGGAGTCAAGCTCTGGATAAGTGGCTAAGAAGTCGACTTGGGTAATTGAGCTGATGCTGGAAAGCGGGACGTTGTCGTAGAGATAAATGCCCTCGCCGAGTCTTTGTTTCCAATGCAGGGTCAGACCGTTCCACCATTCGCGCAGCATTTCTGTCTCGTTGATTTTGGAGGTATAGATGCTGGCAATCTTGATGCTGTTTTTCTGCTTGTCGAGGTTGATTTCGATGAAGCGGTTGCGGATGTCGTCGATGGGCTCGTCATTGATGGTGCGGGCGGTCAGGTGTCGCGACATCGTGACTTTGAAGTATACGCTGCCGTCATCACGGGTGCTGTTGCTGATGCTTTGCACGTCGAAGGCGAAGACGGCTTTCTTGAAGAAGAAGTCGATATCCTTGAGATAGGCCTGCACGTCCTTGTTGAGCGGGGTGGTGCGGTTCACGTCAAGGTCGTCTTCCACTTGCACCTTGTCATCGATGAAGATCTTGTTCCAGCTTTCGTTGAACACGATGCTTTTCTCCTGTGCCGTCGTCGCTGTATCGCCGATGAAGTTGAGGGTCTCCTCAAGATAGGTGACAAGGGCTCTGATTTCGTTATCGTAGCGACTCACCTCTTCCTTGGAGAGTTTGTGGGTTTGTGCTTTTGATGACTTTTGGGTCTGTTTGGGCTTCTGTGCCTGACCTCCGACGATGAAACTGAATATAATGGCGCAGATTAATGCGATTCTTTTCATGGTTGATAGAATTTGATAAGGTTGGTCTTTTCCTTTTCGGGCAAGTAGATGACATTCGACATAAGCCAGCCTGAATTGAGGCCCTTGCGGTCGAACCACGACACTTCGAAATACCAGTCTTTGATTTGGAAGACGTGGAACTTGAGTCCGTCGACGTGTTGGAAGACAAGGTGTCCATTCTTGACTTCATAGAAAAACAGGGTCAGGTAATCGGGCTGATAGTCTTTTGAAGCATAGAAGTCTATCACCTCTGGATCTTGGAAGGCTTTATAGATGTTCATGAAGTCAAGCTCGTGACTCATGGGATGCAGGAAATGCTTCTCTTTTTCGGCCAGTTCGCCTGTGGGGAACAACTTATTGAACTCAGGGCAATAAACGTTGGTGAGTACCCATTTCGACCCCAACCCTTCCTGTTCAACGGCAAGAATCAACTGTACGTTGACTTCCTTGCCGTTGTACCGGAATGTGGTGGAGACTTCAGAGTACCAGTGTCCGCCGAGGAAGGTCATAAAGGTGGAGTCACCTTTGGTGACATCTTCGATGAAATAGCGTTGCAGTTCAGTCTGTGTGCCGTAGCGTTCCTGGTCGAAGAGGATGGGCAGCGATTGCCGACGCATCTCCGCATTGCGGTATTTGGGGTCTTTTGGGTTGAGTTTATAGCCGAATTGATCCTCCTCGTAGTTGAAACGGCGCATGAATTGCCCCATTTGCTTGGTCATCGCATACAGTTCAGTCTCGTCCATCTTGAAATCACCGATGGTCTGAGCCATTGAAACCGAAGCCCAAAGCAAGCTGACAAATAGAAGCGCTATTTTCCCGAATCGAGTTCCCATTCAACTCTAATCCCTAAACTCCAAATTATCTATCCGTTGTTTCTTTCACGCGCATATCGCCGAGCAGCACATCCCAGAAGCCGATGGTGCGGCCTCCGATTTGGGTCTCTTTGCGGCGCACGTAGACGGTGATGTCTTTCTTTGTGGTGTCCTTATACACCAGATTGCCTTCGGCATCATAACCGCGGAAGGTCTGGAAGATAGTGATGACGCCTACATAGGTGCCGTCGGGCTGGCGTTGCAGGTCGCTGACATACTCAATGTTGTACCATTCAATCTCGACACGGTCGTAGTTGAGGCGCATCAAGTGTTCGAAGTACTTGCGGACACGATAGAAAGTGATTTGGTTGCTGTGGATGGAGGAGACACCGATTTCGGCATCACTCATAAAGAGTTCCTCAGCGCGGTCGATGACGCGGTTGGCCTCACTGAAAGGCGTGTCTTTCGAGCCGACGATTTTGATGTATTTGCTCAAGTCTCTCACTTTTTCCAAAGCGAGGCTGTCGATGGCTTGTTTGCGTTCAAAGCTGAGTTCGTCCTGTGCCATTGCGCCACCCACGACGCACAGCATTATCATTAAGGTTGCGATGATCTTTTTCATTTCTTTATGAGTTCAAGTTCGTTGATTTTTCCGTTGTCGTTGTATTTGATGTTGAAGACCTTTTCGGTAGCTTTCTTCTGGTCTTTCACGTAGTTGAGGTAATTCTCAATGGTAGTCGGACGGTCGTAGTCGTTGAAGCCTGCGTTCTGCTTGATGATGATGAGCACAGGCACGTCGGGCGACTCAAACATTCCCAAGGTCTCATTGATGACGCGGTTGGCCTGACTGACGCTGCCAGCACGGGCAATGCTGTTGAAGTTGCGTCCGAGAACGGCATCGGCGGCATTGGCTTTTTCACGTTCCTGAGCGGCGAGGCGTTCCTCTTCTTCCTTTTGTGCACGTTCGCGGGCAAGTTTCTTCTCCACTTGGAAGAGCAGGTCGTCGACTTCGGCATTTTGCAGGTTCCAGTCTTTGATGGTCTGCACACGGGCTTCTTTCTCTTCAAGTGTCCAAAGGGTTTCATCGTCGAGGATGGCGTTCAGGTCTTTCACAGCCTGATCCACTTTCGATTTGTACTCTGCTTCAGCAGCTTCTTTGGCAAGTCTCTTCTTGCTCTTGCAGCTGGTGGTGCCTCCGAGGGTGATGAACACGGCGAGGAGGATCATGATGATACTTGTGAATCTGGTTTTCATCGTAGTATGTGTTTAAGTGTTTTTCTATAACTCTGAAATGCCTAATAAATTGCAAAGATACGGCTTTTTTGTTCAACCCAAGGGGAATCGCTTTAGGATTTTATAAAATGGTCCGGTGGGTTGAAGGAAGCTTTGATAATAGATAAGTTCCTTCACGTCGGCATGAAGGTAGGTCTTTTGTTCTATGCCGTCATAGATCTGTTGGAACAGCTTCTTGTCGACCAGTTGCTTGATGCGACACACGGTGAGATGGGGTACAAAGTTCTGTCTGTCGCGCAGATACCCGAGGTCGTCGAAGGTGTCCAGCACATCGGCCTCAAGGTCATACAAGGCCTGAGGCGTGTGGTTCATTCCGAGCCATAATACACGAGGTGTCCCGTTGCTTCCGAAGATACCGGTTTTGTCGAAGTCCAACGTGAAGGGATGATGCCTTTTGGCCATTTTGAGGCAGGCTTCGTTGATGGCGGGGATGTCAAGGTCTTCGGTCTGACCGATGAATTTTAGGGTCAAGTGAATCTGGTTGGTCTTCACGTAGTTGATATAGTGTTCGTGCTGTAGGTTTTTTTTCAGTTTTTCCACCAATGCCGGAAATTCTGTCCCACAGGGGATGGAGATGGCTAAGAAAGTGCGTTTCATAAAGTTTGAAGTTTGATGATTCTCCCGTTATGCAATACGGGTACTGTTGCTACGCAGTTGGTTTGCAGACAGAAACGGATGTCGTCGTAGAAGCCCAGCGTGAACAAACGTTTCAAGTGGAAGCAACTTGATAATGCTTGTAATAGATTGTTTTTGCTTTCGTTATAGAAATGGTTCAGCAACAGTCCTAAGTCGTCGGTCTCAACCTCGGTTTTCTGCCTGAGCAGTTCTATGATCATACCGGCACAGAGTCCGTCGTCTAATGAAAACTTACCTGCTGTACCGGCACAGACGATGGTGACCTCATTGCGAGCGAAGCGTGTCAATCCGGGAACAACAGCCGCTGCGTTTCTGAAGCAGGCCAGAATAACTTGTTCTGCACCTTTTATATTATTAATGGCGTCAGTGCCGTTGGTGGTGGTAAGGATAATGGACTTGCCTTCCACCACTTTTTTCTTGTATTCCAAAGGCGAGTTGGAGAGTTCGAAGCCCTCTATCTTCAAGGCATTGCGTTCGCCGCCGCGCAAAGTGTTCGAGGTGTCAGAAGCGGCATATAGTTTTTGTGCCTCTTCCACCGTTTTCACAGGAATCACCTCTTGTGCTCTGTTGTCCAAAGCGGTAGTGATTACACTAGTAGCCCGCAAGACATCGATTACAACGGCTGTCTTTCCGCTGAAATCGATGTCTTGGGCTTGCTGGGCGGTGGGAACAACGCTAACAATCATATTCCTAAGCAGATGTTCAATCCCAATGCCGTCCGCACCAAGTCACTGTCAAAAGTGACCAGATTCGGCTTGGCAACGGCTTTCTTCAAGGGGACTGCCACCAGCTGGGGGTAACGATAAGCCACCATCTGGCCAAACTGACCATTGAGGACCATTTCAAAAGCCTTCACGCCAAATTCGGCACCGAGCACACGGTCGTAGGCAATCGGCACGCCACCACGTTGCAGGTGACCAAGGGTGGTCTCACGCATATCGTGGGTGAAGCCAGCCGCTTTCATCTCTTCGATGAAACGGCGACCTATGCCGCCCAATTTCTTGTTCTCGTAACCAACCTCCGAGCTGATTTCGTACACCTGTTGCCCGCCTTTCGGACGAGCGCCTTCTGAGGCCACCACCACGGCAAAACCACGGTCGCGGTTGAAGCGCTTTTCCAGGAAATTCTTCACGATTTCGATATCGTATGGGAATTCGGGCAAGAGGCACACCTCAGCGCCACCGGCGATGGCTGAAAGCATAGCAATCCAACCGGCATCACGCCCCATCACCTCCAGGATGAAGACACGGTTGTGGCTGGCTGCTGTCGTCACCAATTTGTCGACAGCTTCGGTAGCGATTTGCACAGCGGTTTGGAATCCGAAGGTGCTTTCCGTCATTGAGAGGTCGTTGTCGATGGTCTTGGGCACACCAACAATGTTCAAACCCTTCTCATAGAGTTTCTGGGAGATGCGCTGCGATCCGTCGCCGCCGATGCTGATGACGGCATCGATACCCAGATACTGAAGCTTGCGCAGCATCTCGTCCGAGCGGTCCACAGTGGTCCAGGTGCCGTCGGAATTCTTGACGGGCCAACTGAACGGGCCGCCCTTGTTGGTGGTTTCGATGATAGTGCCGCCACGGAAGTGTATGCCTCGCACCAATTCTGGTGTCAACCTGACAATCTCTGTCGGCTCCCAAAGGATACCGTTATAGGCTTGTATGCTACCGAGCACTTCCCAATCCTTCTCTTGTGAAGCTCTCTTGACGATAGCGCGGATAACGGCATTTAATCCAGGACAATCACCGCCTCCAGTTAAGACTAATAATCTCTTCATGTTGGTTTCTATATGGTTACAGTTTATTTCCAGACTTTGCTAATGCGGTTCGCTAGTTTTCTAATGGCTTTGTCGACATCTTTTTGGCGTGTCCAAGCCGTATGGTTTGAGGAACGGCATGAAACCACGGTCTTTCCGGTCATATAATCCTCAAAGCTGACCGTAAGGACGGATTCTTTTTGTGAAGAAGTACCGGCATACTTCACAAGGACGAGGGCTTCCTTCATTTTGGGTGAAAGGTCGTCAATACGGCGTTCGCCCACCATCTGAAGACGTGTGGCTTCAACGGCATCATATATGCCCGGCTCGATTTCGATGTCAGTTTCTGTGCCATGTATGGTCTGGCCTTTTACAATGGAAGCGTAAGTGTATTTGTCGAGGTTTACGCCTTTGGCAATCATGGTTTTGTCGGTCGTGCAGGAACTGAGAACAAAGCAGCCCAATAGGACGATGAGTAAGGTTCTAAGGTTGTTTTTCATGGTGTTATAATTTAGTGTCTATCCTTTAAGGTTCAATGCAATTTGTAATTCATCCAGTTGCTCCTGGGCAATTGGGGCGGGTGAGCCGCTCATCACGTCGCGACCTGAGTTGTTCTTCGGGAAGGCGATGAAGTCGCGGATGGAATCAGCACCGCCAAAGAGGGAGCAGAGACGGTCGAAGCCGAAGGCCAGACCAGCATGAGGCGGGGCACCGTATTCGAAAGCACCCATCAGGAAGCCGAACTGCTCCTGAGCTTTCTCGTCTGTGAAGCCGAGCGTGTGGAACATCTTGTTCTGCAAAGTGCGGTCGTGGATACGGATGGATCCGCCACCGACCTCGACACCGTTCATCACAATGTCGTAGGCATTGGCACGGATGTCGCCCCACTTCGTCGGGTCGTCCAACAGAGCTTCATCTTCAGGCTTGGGTGCCGTGAAGGGGTGGTGCATCGCATAGTAGCGTTGTGTCTCCTCGTCCCATTCCAGCAGCGGGAAGTCGATGACCCACAAAGGGGCATATTCGTCGGGCTTACGCAGGCCGAGTTGGTTACCCATCTCCAAACGCAGGGCGTTGAGTTGCACGCGGGTCTTCATGGCCTCGCCACAGAGGATGAGCATCAGGTCGCCGGGCTTGGCACCGAACTTGTCGGCAATCGCCTTCAGGTCTTCGGCGGTATAGAACTTGTCGACGGAAGACTTGAACGTGCCATCGGTATTATACTTGATATAGACCATACCGCCAGCACCCACTTGCGGACGCTTCACAAATTCAGTAAGGGCATCGAGTTGCTTGCGGGTGTATTCGCTGCAACCTTCGGCGCAGATACCGACAACCAAATCAGCATTGTCGAAGAGGCCGAAGCCTTTGCCTTTCACCACATCATTCAGTTCCACAAACTTCATCCCGAAGCGGATATCAGGTTTGTCGGAGCCGTAGTATTTCATCGCATCGTGCCAGGTCATACGGGGGAACTTGTCGAACTCCAGACCTTTCATCTCATTGAAGAGGTGCTTGGCCAGACCCTCAAAGGTGTTCAACACGTCTTCTTGTTCCACAAACGACATTTCGCAGTCGATTTGCGTGAACTCTGGCTGACGGTCGGCGCGAAGGTCCTCGTCGCGGAAGCAACGCACGATTTGGAAGTAGCGGTCCATACCGGCCACCATCAATAGCTGTTTATATTGTTGCGGGCTTTGAGGAAGAGCATAGAACTCGCCGGGGTTCATGCGGCTCGGTACCACGAAGTCGCGGGCACCCTCGGGTGTCGACTTGATGAGCATTGGGGTTTCAATCTCCAAGAAGTTGAGGTTGCTCAAATAGTTGCGTACCAGCATAGCCATACGGTGGCGCAGTTCAAGATTCTGGCGCACAGGGTTGCGACGGATGTCCAAGTAGCGGTATTTCATGCGGAGGTCATCGCCACCATCGCTGACATCTTCGATGGTGAAAGGCGGGGTCTTGCTGCCGTTGAGCAGCTTGAACTCGTTGACCTTCAATTCAATCTCGCCGGTAGGCATATTCGGGTTTTTCGACTCGCGCTCAATGACCGTACCCTTGGCCTGAATCACAAACTCACGCCCAAAGGAGCGGGCTTGTTCCAAAAGTTTCGGGTCGCTGCTACCATCCAAGAAGAGTTGGGTGATGCCATAACGGTCGCGGAGGTCAATCCAAACGAGGGAGCCTTTGTCGCGGGTGCGTTGCACCCAGCCGGCCAATGTCACTTCCTTGCCAGCATCGGCAAGACGAAGTTCACCACAGGTATGTGTTCTGTACATAATATCTGATTTATAGATTTAAATTCAAAATTTCAAGATTCTATATACCGTACAAACGGAATTGCAAAAATAAGAAATTGTTGGATTGGTTGTTGAAATCACGTTATTTTCTCCAAAAACCTCGTGAGAGCAGGGTAATTAATGAAAACAACTCGACCCTGCCGAGCAGCATGAGCAACATAAGCAACCATTTGTCGAACAGGGTGAAGCCGACATAAGACCCTCCCGGTCCCACCGAGCCTATGCCCGTGCCAACATTGCCCAAGGCTGCCACGGAAGCACCAATGGCACTATTGAAATCGGAACCGGTGAAGAGTAACAAGATACCTCCTATGATGAAAACCAGGAAATACACGAAGATAAAAGTCGTGTTTTTATAGACAGCCCCCGTTGAGATGGCTTTCCCGTTGACCTTAACAGGCAACACGGCATTGGGATGGATGATGCGCTTCAACTCTAAAACTGAGTTTTGGACAAAGATAATATGGCGGAACATCTTCACACCTCCTGAAGAGGAACCCGAACAGCCTCCGATGAACATCAGCAGGAAGAGGACAACCCAAAGAAACGAAGGCCAAAGCGTGTAATCGGTGACAAAGAACCCTGTTGTAGTTAAAACGGAAATGACACTAAAGAAAGCTTCGCGGAAAGAGGCTCCTAAGCTGTTGTGGACCACAAAAAGCAGCACCAAGCCAATACCGATGCTGACGAAAACAATATGGAAAAGGAAGCTTCGGAATTCTTGGTTTCTGAGGATGGTGAACGACCTCCAACTCAACGAAAGCAGCAAAAGGGAGAAGTTGCAGCCCGAGAGCACCATGAAAACGCTCACGACCACTTGCGAATAATTTGAGAAGGCCCCCAGGCTTTGAGTTCGGGTGGAGAATCCTCCCGAGCTGATGGTAGTCATCGAGTGGCAGACGGCGTCATAAAGGTCCATATCGCCGAAATAGAGTAGTACAGTCTCCAATAGGGTAAAGAACAGATAGATAGCCCAGATGCGCCAAACGGTATGAATCATTCGAGGATGTAGCTTGTCGTAGGTGATGCCGTTCATCTCTGAAACGAAGAGTTGCATTCCGCTCATGCTCAGATAGGGAAGGATGGCGATGCTGAACACAATAATCGCCATACCACCAATCCATTGCGTCATACTACGCCATAGGAGGATGTCTTTCGGTATGCTTTCAATGCGAGGCAGGATGGTGGCTCCTGTGGTGGTGAAACCAGACAGGGCCTCAAAAAAGCCATCGGTGAAGTTGGACACACTTTTACTGAGCAGATAGGGCATTGCGCCAAAAAGCGACACCACGAGCCAAGAGATGCAAACGATGTAAACACCGTCACGCGAAGTGGTTTTTTCTCCTTTGTGGCCTCGTGTAGCGATAATCAAAACCAAACCTGTGAGTAGGGTGATGAGGGCGGAGAAGGGCATACTGAAGGCATACATTCCGTGATGCAAATAAGTCACGGGAAGCACCGTCAGCATGAAGAGACCTTCGATGAGCAGTAGAAAGCCCTCATTGCGGAGAACCAAGGGGTGGTTTATTTTGGTTTTCCACTTCATAGATTAATGAAACAGTCGTTCGACTGCGGGGATAGCGTTGGGTAGTGCCAGCACCACCACTTGGTCGTCAGTCTCGATTTGGAAGTCTTCGGTGGCGATATAGCTCTCACCATCGCGGGTAATGCCGCAAATAATGGCGTCATTGGGCATAGGCAGTTGGCCTATCGCCTTGCGTGTGACCGCCGAACCAGCTCTTACTTCAAACTCCACAATATCGGCGTCGATGCCGCTCAGGCTCTTCAAAGTAGACACCTTGGCACCCAAGGTGTATTTCACCATATAGCTGGCGGCAATGAGTTTCTTGTTGATGATGGAGTCGATGCCGATGTTCTGTGAGATGTCGATATAGTCGATGTTCTCCACAAGGGCGATGGTTTTCTTCACGCCGAACGACTTGGCCTGCAGACAGGTCAGGATATTGGTCTCGGTGTTGTCAGTGACGGCGATGAAAGCATCCATATCTTTGATACCTTCGTCTTCCAGCATATCGAGGTTACGGGCATCGGCATTGACCACCAAGGAATCCGACAAATAGTTGGTCAGTTCGATGCAACGTTCCTTGTCCATCTCCAGAATCTTGATGTTCAGCTCGTTTTCAAGACGTTTGGCAGTGATACGACCCACACGTCCACCACCCACAATCATCACGTTGTGTACATGAATCTGTTTCTTGCCGCTCAGTTTGATGATGTCCTTGATGGCATGAGGCTTGGTGACTACATACACCATATCGCTCACTTGGAATACCTCGTCACCTTGTGGGACGAAAGTGCTTTGGCGGCGGTGGATGGCAGCTATTCGGAACTCGATATGTTCGTATTGGTCGACGACTTGGTCTATGGTTTTGCCCAAGATCTCGGCTTCTGGCTCTAATTTCACCATGAAGAGCTGCAGGTTGCCGCCTGCGAAGTCGTAGGTCTCTGACGAGGCATTCTTCTTCAGCAGCGAGATGATTTCTTGTGCCGCGATGTCCTCAGGCGACAGCAGTCCGTCGATTCCTAAGTCTTGGTACATTCGCCATACTTCAGGACTCAGGTTCTCCATCGTATTGACGCGGGCGATAACTTTCTTGGCCCCCAATTTCTTGGCGATGATACCCGTCAGCAGATTGATGTGTTCGTCGTGAAGCACCGAAATCATCAGGTCGGCGCGTTTCACGTTGGCGCGTTGCAGCACTGCAGTCGAGGTGGAGTCGCCCGTGATGGTCATGAGGTCGCTATGCGATTCCATCATCTTCAGCAGTTCCTCGTGTGGGTCCACAATGGTGATGTTATGGTTGCTGCGCACCAAGGCCTCCGCCAAGTGCATTCCTACTTCTCCGTCTCCAGCTATTACGATGTTCATTTCAAATAATATATAAAAGATGCTTGATTACTATGTTTTCGTTTTTATTGCTTGTTATACTATTGGCGGGTTCTTCTCGTCAAAACCGTGATACCTGTTGTTGCCGCTGTGCATGAACTTTACGAAGCAACCGTGAGCCTCGTCCTTTGCCCATAATACTTTGGCGGGTAACTCTTCTCCGTAATAATGCATGAATGCATCCTTTAACAATGCTTTTGCAGGCTCCTCGTTTTGATTGTCATACGCACTGAAAGTCGATGCCACCTTTCCTTTTCCTAAATTCCGCTCAAACATGAAGTGCTTAGCCTGATCCAAAACAGGTTCTAAACTATCAATTCTATTCTGAATGTCACCGGAATTCACTCCACAAACATACGCTTTGCGGGGATTCTTGTTGTCCTTTTTCAGAACCACCTCTGTGCTTTTTATCCGTTGTACCGCCATTACAGGTCTTGGTACCGAGCTGTCACGTTTATAGAGATAAGCCATTTGGTGTTCCACTTCGGCTTTCTGTCCAGCATCTCCAATACCAATTGACACATCTGGATTACTTTTTACATACAACGCATTTGCATCTGTTGGATAACCTACCGTACTCATTTTCGACAATTTGGCATATAACACCCATAAATTGTCTGGCATGTTTCCAGCCAGTTGCCTGATCTCATCTCGATAGAGTAGTTGGTTCTCTGGCTTTGCCACTTCATCCAAAAGTGACATCAGTTTCTCCCAGTCACTTTGATTGTTGCTTAGAGCCGACACCCACAAAGGCACATCAATACATATTATCCATCGTTTCTCCACAATCAAGTCTCCTCATTATCTTTTTGTCCTGTTGGCAATGATGGCCATAAAATCGTTCTCCTGCGAATCTAGAAATCCCTCGGGTAATGCATTGATAAAACTACCGTCTGCGTCCATATCAATAAATTGGTACTCACTTCCCTTTTCGTTGTTTTCCACAAAACTCAAGTTTACAGTTTCTTTGTTTACTGTTCCGTCGGCAATACGTCTTCTCAGTCGGGTGACGATGTGGTCACTATGTGTTTCTATCACTATTCTGCGCCCATGCTTCATCAAGTCAATAAAGAAGTCTACCAGCAAGGCTTGTACCTTTGGATGCATGTGTACATCAGGATCCTCCACAATCAGCGTTTCACCTTGATGGAGCAACAACCCCTGCACTACGATGGGTAATATTTGGCTTAATCCGAATCCCATTTGGCAAAGATCTACCGCAAGTCCCTCATTGTTGGTAATTATCGTACGATAAAGTTTATTGGAATCCCTCTGCACATCAATGCTGTGGGCCAGACCCATTTTTTGGCACACCCACTCGTTGCAAAGCATTTGCAAAGTCCTCTTATCATAACCTTCCACCTCCTCATTCTTGTTTTTCTCATACAGGAATCTGGTGTTATGTCCGTCAACACCCACATTTTCAAATGTTGTGGAGTCATAACTACGGGCCAAATCAGGTTTCTCTCGTTGAGGTCCTATGTAGCAGAATGCTTTTAAATAGCGTGACAAGTCCATCTCCAGGGTTTTCAATACAACAATAGACCGGATGTCGGGCCGCCCCTTTCTTGTCCATTCAGCAAATATAGGTAGGAATGAATGAAACGACAATGTACAACCTGTCATGTTCTCCAACTTTTCACCACTACTGTATCCCACCATGAGAGGTGATGTAAATTTGATGGAATAGTATTCTCCAGGCTTTTGGGTACGCTTTATTTGGATCATTGCCGGAACAATGTCACCCTCGTAATTGATGGTACAAGTTAGACTGTTGAGCATACTTTTTCCGTTTGCCACTACATCTATCTGCAAGTCAACGCTCTTCAGTTGGGCGTTATCCATGCCCGCATAGCGAGTGTATTCATCCTTGTCAATGAATTCCTTTGCATCGATGTTAAGCGAGATGCTTATCACGTTTGAGCGTTTTTTTCCGCGTGCCACATCAAGAGGTTCGTTAGCCACTAAGTAAGGGCCGGAGGTCTTCAGCACGTCTTTTGAACCGGCATCTATAGTCTGTTTCAGCAACAACAAGGCCTGAATTAGTGTCGATTTTCCGCTGCTATTTATACCAGCCAACACAGTCAAAGGCCTTAATTCGAAGGTTCCTGAGTCAATGATTGATTTGAAATTTTTTACGCTTATACTATTCATAATGATGCCATTCAATAACTTTTTTCCATTTTATGCTGCAAAGATAATTAATCTTTGTCAAATAGTAGATAGCTTTGGTATTATTTTGGAGATGACAGCAACGCATTACTTACTATTCGCCCATTCAACCACTTTATCTAATAAATGATACTTTGCCCTTTGTCCTATCTCAACATCTATAGCATGTTCTGTATATAACCCCATATTATACCGGAATTGAACATTGTATGTTTGGAATATCGGATTGATACTTTTAAACCAATAATCGCCCTCTATTCCGTTATTAAACAACGACGAATACCCCAATTCTTTAGCTATCCAGCCAAAATTATAGTTCCCTTTGAAGAAACTGTAATTTCCTTTTTTATTGATTCTTCGTGTAATAATGTATAACAAATACAGTTGCTCTCTGACATTATTAATGGTCTTTAAATCTTCATATTTAGCTTTTACCCTTTGAACAAATCTTTTTTCTATTGCGATTGAGTAGTTTTCTGTATTATCAATCTTGGATTCAGCAAATCTTTTTGCAAACAACAACATTGCACCTGCTTTTTTATAGTCATAATCACCATTGACATATAGCCTACCATAGTATTTGTTGTGGTAATAGATATCTGTACACAGTAAATCTCCCCAAATATCATCAAAATCATTCTTGGATATTTTGACATAAGCGTTATAAATGCTATCAAACAATCTAATGTCAAAGGTATCTGACAGACTATCTTTGAGTTCAAACCGATTAATCTCTTTTTCATTATCTACAAAACATGATGCCAATAAAGTTGCTATGTTTCCTTTGAAGCAATAATTATCTTCAGCCATAAAAATCTTGTCATCCAAAGAAGTTGGTAAAAGTGCCTTGAAATGCTCTTCCTTACATTGAGACTCTCTAAATCCTGTCATTTTATTATTAAACTCTGAAGATGCCACAAAAGAACGAATATCAGTAGCCTTGCTGAGTGTCTCTATACTTTTTAATATCCTCGGCCACTCGCGTTCCGATTTGTCCGCTGTGTTAATAGCGAGATTTCTAATCACTCTAATAAAATATGGAAGATCTGTTTTTCCCATATTATTGTGCAGATACACCAATGTGGCATATAATGAAAGCTGATTCTCAATGTTCTGATCTTTACCATTGATGGTGTTCTCTAATACTTCCGAAAGGCTTAATACGGCACTTCCTTGCCAGAATGGGGGAGTATTTATTGTTGATTTGATAGCTGTAATATTGTCAAAAGCATCAATAAGAAAGTCAACATTTTCATTAGAAGAATAGATGTATTTTAAAAGCCGCAAATCTTTAAAGTTTGATTTAATTACATCATTACTACGTGCTTTGGCTTCTTTGAAATACAGCATTTTAGAGATAAAGCTTAAGAAGTTCATAAAACCATTGTCCACAAGATAATTTTTGTCTCTATATGGCCAAAGGTTTTCGACCCATTGATACTCCATCTTGTCTTTTATTTCATCAATATGGTCATTGTTTTTGATTATCCTGTAAAACTCCGACTTAAAGTTTTCAAAGTCAGTAAGGATTTTCCCACGTGCATTCATTCTTATGTACATTTCTTCAGACAATCCGAATTCTTTTAGTTCTACGAAATAAAAGGAAATCTGGTCGTTTGGAGATAGCAATTGTGACAGTTTAATATTACCGTCAACCAATTCAGGATAACTCTCGAATGTATGAAGCATCTGTAACATTCCATTTACCGTACCATCTTTTAGCCATTCGTTGTCAAACCAAGGTTGATTGGTAATAGTTTTGTCAATGCTGGTAGATTCTTTTTGGACAAACTTTTTGTCTATTAGCAAACGGCAAAAATTGTGAGCAGAAGGACGAGTCTCATAGACAAATTTTTTCAGATTATTAGCTACGTCAGCAACACGCCCCTCTTTAAATGCAAGAAACCAATGTAATAACCAAAGTGTAGTAAGTCGTTGTTGTCCGTCAATTGGAATAAAAGTGCGGACAGTGTAATTCGGTCTGTTTCTGTCTTGATCCTCTCTGATATTACCATAAACAAAATCGAGCTCCACTTTTCGGTTATTTGCTAATGCATCAACAAGATAGTCAATAAATCTATTACGCAAGTTTTCTTGTTCTACACGACCTTGCGCATAATCACGTTGTATGATGGGAACTTCGATGGAATTGTATTCCTCACAAAGAGATATTAAGGTGTGTTTGGTATTCATTGATGTTTCTCTGACTTAAAGTTTCTAAACACTTTGTTTATTTCATTAATATATAGTTCTTTATCGGCTCTGCTCCAATAATAAGGTTGATTGTCTCCCGGACTATACACCTTTAAAAATACGTTTTTTGTACATGGTGGAATAAAATGTCCCTCTTTTTCCAATTTTATAATGCGGTCACGTTTTACTGGAAATATGGCGTTGTTCAGGCTTGAATTATCTTTTTTTGACAACAACGCGAGGTTATCAAGCAGATGTTTTGTGGAGTCTGATTCAAAAGAACGAATGATTTCAGCGCGAAGCGAGTTGAAATCATCCACATCAATAGGTTTTGATTCCAACATCTGAACAAGTTGTTTCTTTATTTCTGAAATATCAATGTCAGTATTGTCGTCTTTGTGAATTGATTCAATGTTTTTTATTGATTCCAAAGTCTCGTTTATCCATATTCTTATGGCGGCTTCTGTCTTTATCGGATCTTGTGATTGCTGTGCATGAATATGTTCAAAACTCCAATCTCCGTCATTGAATAGATTAAATGGGAAACGTGATTGAGGGTCGCAGGAAATCTGCTCTACTGTTAAAACATTGAATAACAAAAGAATGTTGGTTAAATCTGTTTTCTTACTTCCGTTATCATACGACAATTCTTTCAAATCAACACTATCCAGATAAGAAACAATTCTTTGGTGCAAATTCTTCTTCAATACATCCTTTTCAGACTCGGATTCTGATAACAAGTCCTCAATACTGGCTTTGTTTGTGGCTAACAGAAAACCAATAAAGTGATATAAAGTGCGGTCATTATACCATAAACGGAAAACACTGAACATCTTTTTTACTTCATCCCACAATATTCGAGCTTTATCCGAAGCACATTTACTTTCACGTATTTGTAATTCAAACCATTTATATGTGCTATAGTTTTCTGAGTTTTTATTATGAGCAAGTAGTTCAAAAAGCAACTGTATGCGGTTAGCGTGTAGAGGTGTTTTTGATTTTGCAGTTAAGAATTTCCATGTTTCAGGTTGTCTAAGCCATTGTTCAATTTCATACCATTCATTTGACAATTCAGATTGTCTCATCAGTTTCTCATGTTCGCTGTCTGCTTTGGTGCTACTCATTAATAACGCTCTAACCAATTCGGCATCTTCAAGCGGTATTTTACCTATATTCAATCGATTAAAAACCTCTATTTTTTCCGATTCTTGACTTTTAGCATCTTTTGAATGCAACTCTAGTTCATACCATATTACCTGTACCGATTCTTGAAGAGTTGTAGCGAACTTTAAAGCATAGGAAATGTTACTTTTCATTTTTTCCTTGAACCATTGTGAAATGGTCTCATACGCTTCACTCATGAAATGAAAATCTGGATTGTCGTGGTTTTGTGTGTTTGTCGCCAAACCTTTTAAAAACTCAGTACTTTTATTTCGTCTTTCAAACTCTATTTCATAACAAGGACAATTGAGGTATTTCATAATGATATACAGAGTAATCAACCTTTGTTGTCCATCGACGACTTCCCAATAATGGCGACGATCTTCACTATAGTTCTCCACCACAACTATTGGCTGTAAACTGTAGGATTCTATTATTGCTCCAGGCTTTTGTTTGTTGAGAAAATCGTCAATGTCTTCAAGAAGAGCTTTTACTTGATCTTCTTTCCTCCATCTGTAACCTCGTTGATATGATGGTATTAGGTAGTGTTCGGTTTCGTAACCGTATTTCTTTGTTTCTTCGTTTAATATCAGCTGTGATATTGGGCGTGTTTCTATTTTATTCATTAGTTATTGCTTAGTGCTGCTGTATAGAAAATCAATATGCAAAATTACAAATTTTTAGGTACAAAAAATTATTACATCTCTATTAGAAGCTACCGAGTCGGTTTTTAGTGTGCATAAATCCCCTACCAAATATCCGACCAAGTGACCGAAATCACGTGGTTGGACGATTTCTCGCCGTTCTTGGCGACGTTGGCGATGCCGTAGGTGTAGCGCACTTCGATATACCAATAGCTCACCGCAGCCGTTACGCCGTAGTCGATGCGGTTGAAGGTGCCGGGCTCCCATGGGGCAATGTACTGCTGTTTCTTCTTGCCTTTGATGTCGATGATGTCGCTGCCGCCGAGACAGAACCCGATTTGAGGTCCCACGCGCAGGCGCACCAGCTTCGACTCATCCTCGTCGTCCTCGTTCCACCTGCGAAAATACACATTGAGCAGTAGCGGTATATTAATATAATGTGACTTATGCATGTATCGAATCGTGTTGCCGCTTAAGTCATATCCTTTTTTCGTCCTCATGCCCTGCCGCGAATAGATGACGTCAAGCTCGGCACCGAAGATGAAATGCTCGGGGATGAGGGCGATGCGAACGCCTCCTGTGAAGTCAGGACGGAACATAGTGGTGTCGTTGCCGCTGAGGTGCATATTGGAAAAAGCCGGACCCACCATCAAACCGCCACCGATACGCTGGGCTTTGACGGTGGTTGCTGCTATCAAAAGCAACAGAGTGAAGACGAGACGTCCGTTTTTCATCTTTCTTTCTTGGTTCATACAGGCAGCAAAAATAGTATAAAAGCGATGAATGTCCAATTCTTTTTTTAGTTTTGCGGGTCGAAAGTAATAATAACAAAAACTATAAAAACAATGGCAACTGTACTAAAAACTGGATACGCGGTCTATCCGTCGGTCAAAATGAAAGAGTTGAAAACCAATTCCAAAACCGGAAAAAAGGAACTCGTTTTCCTCAAAGAATTGCTTTTTGGCGACTATATCAAACCCTATATAGTTGACAACGCCTACGAGACCGTTACGGTTACCGAAGGGAAAAATGAAGAGGAGGTGGAGTATATCAAAGTCAAATGCCGTGGGGCTGACGGCTACATCAAAGCCTCGGATATGCAGGCGAACAGGATTCTTGAAGTCAACTTCATTGATGTGGGACAAGGCGACGGATGCCATATTGTGACGCCCGACGACAAGCATTTTTTGATTGATTCAGGCGGCTCTGACAATATGTACCGCTTCCTGAAATGGCGATTCAACCTCACCAACAAGAAAAAATGTTCTATCCCGTTTACGGTTGTGATGTCTCACTCCGATACGGACCACTATTTGGGTTTCGGCAAGATATTCGGCAGTCAAACGGACGAATCGGAGCCGCAGTTTTCCATCAGTAAGATTTATCACAATGGAATGATAGAGGCCAGCGGGTCGGAGGTTGATGCGCTGGGTACCGTCGTCACACAAGATGACTGCAAGTATATTACTGATTTGTGCGACACCAACGACGATTACGAAAACCGCATCCAGAGCGGTGTAAAACGCGGATATTATATCACTACTTTGACCAAATCGTCGGCACCCAAGGAAGCGTTGCGATTAGGCTCGGCACCCATTTATGACAAAAAAGACATGAAAATGGAGATTGTCGGTCCTGTGGCAGAGACCATCGAAGGGAAAGACGCGTTGGTCGTTTTTGGAAACAATAAGGGAAAAACCAAAAACGGGCATTCGGTAGTTGTCCGGCTTACTATAGGCCATTTGAGGCTGCTGCTTGGGGGCGACCTGAATACTGAATCGGAATACCATCTGCTTCACCACTTCTCGGGTGTAGACATTGCCGCGATTAAAACCCGGCTGAAAGACAAGTCTATCCCCGACGACGAAAGACAAGCTTTGACATGGCAACTGGATGAAGCCATTGTCAAAGCCTGAGAGTTTTTGGAAGTGGACGTTGCAAAATCTTGCCATCATGGCAGTGCCGATTTTTCCAGCGAATTTCTGAGGGCTATCAATCCCATTGCCACCATCATATCCAGTGGTGACGAAGAGCCGTATTGTCACCCTCGTCCCGATACGCTGGGTACCATTGGTAAACACAGTCGCGGTGAACGCTCGCTGATTTTCTGTACCGAATTGGCGCGGTCGAGCAAAGAGTATGTGGAACTGGAAAAATCGAATTCCTCCAAGAAGCGCGAGAGAGTGGTCACTGTGTACGGGATGATTAATGTGAGGACTGATGGCGAAAAAGTAGTTATCGCCCAGAAACTCGAACAGGCGGCATCAAGCAGGAACTGGGACATCCACAAATTGGAGTGGAACGCCGAGAAGGAACAATTTGAACATAACCAATACTTGGCGGACGAATAACACAGGTCTTAAAAAACAGGCTCGATAAGGTTTATCGGATTACCTTGGCTGAGAAGGTATGGCCTCCGGATTGAACCACAAGGAGGTAGGTACCTTTGGCCAAAGGTTGGAACAGTGACCCCAATGTGATGCGATTGGTTCCCTCGTGGAGCATCTCGGTATGTTGGCTCACCAAAAGCTTCCCCTCGAGGGTATAGATTTGTAGCCAGCCTTCGCCCGCCTTCTCGCAGTCGATTTCAGCATAGCTGCCTTGTGTTATCGGGTTACCTACGAGGTACATTGAAGCATTGTTTTGTGCATTTTCCTCAACGCCTGTGAGGTCGTACTCGTAAGCTCCCAGGTCGATGTTGCCACCGATGACGCGATGGTTGCCCGCCAAGTCGAATCCGTTGAGGACCTCGGCAGGTGTCTCAGGCGAGCCGGTATCGATGCAAGGGCTATCGTCCCCCAGGTGGTAATTCTGGTTATCAGGAGCATAGAAGAGCGGGTCGGTATCATAACAGTTCTCGTAGACTTGGATGACCTCATTGTTTGAGATGTTCTCGAGTCCGTATTGCACCAGGCAGTTGTGGAACTCCGGCGCGTAGTCGTCGTATGTCCACGTCCACATCTGTACAGGTTCTTCAAGAGGGGCATCGTTGATGTTGCCGTAGACGATGCAGTTCCACAGGACGGGCGAACTGTGCTGATAGAAGAAGATGCCACCGCAGTTGACGCCGATGGATTGGTTGTTGGCTACCGTAAGGTTACTGATTAAGGGAGACGATTCGCTGATGGCCAGTCCGCCGCCAAAGTGCCCTGAAACGTTGTTGGCGAAGAGCGAGTTGGTGATGCTGCATTCCCAGTCGTTGCTGCGGATGAGGTAAAGCCCACCTCCGTTGATACCATAGTTATGCTCGAAACGGCAGCGGTCTATCATGACGGCGCAGCTGTCGAGACTTAAGGCACCGCCGATGGCGCTTTCGCCCCTGTTGTAACGGAAGTCCGTTTTGGTGAGTTCCACCTCACAGTTGATGAAGCGCAGGCCACCACCATACATAAAGTAGACTGTGTCGAGTCCGGTGTAGGTCAGGTTGTTGCGTACGTCGCAGTCGTGCATCTTAACTTTCACCATTCGGCGTTGAGGGCGCCGCCATGCTCGCGGGAGAAGTTGCAGTACAGAGTGCTGTGGCTGATCTCTACATCATCGCAGTCGATGATACGGAGTGCACCGCCGTCTTGGTCGTCGTCGCGGGCTGCCTTGCCGTATTCGAAACGACAGTATTCGAACTGTGAGGCTCTTGCGTCGTCAAGATGAATACCGTTCCATCCGCCGCGACCGGAGTTGAACAGATGGAACCCCGTCGTGTCAGTCACTGTGAAGGTGATGGAGTCGGTTTCGGTGCCGATGGCCTGGATGAAAGTGCCGTTTTCGACTCTGATGCCGTAATGGCCTTGGAAAACTACGGTAGTTCCCGCTTGGATGAAGAGAAACTCTCTAACGCTTACGTTGCCAGTCACGAAGACCGTGTCGGCATCCCATGTGCCATTTTGATATCCGATTACTTCTATGTTTTGGGCGTGTGCAATGAGAACGCCAAACGCCAATAATACTAAGGTGATGAGTCGCTTTTTCATAATGGATAGGTTTGGAATAGTCTTGCGCCCCTTGTGCTGCTGTCCCGTGTTTATGTAATACTATTAAGATGTGTTCAGAATTGTTCCGCGAACTTGATGTCCTTCACGTTGAGTTGCAGGGTGGTCTTCCCCTGCCAGGTGTTATATTCGAGGTTGTAGCAGATGCTGAAAGGCTCTCCGTCGTGCACACGGTTGAAGAGGATACCTTTCTGGAAGGCGATGCCGCTCAGTGGGGTGACGCCCAAGTCACTGTCGCCTTCTTGCGTGACGGTGAGCTTCAGGTGCTTGTGTCCTCCCACAGCTCTTGAGCCACCTGCGTCATGCACGTTGTCGGTCCAGAAAACGGGCGACATATTGCCCGGTCCGAAGGGGGCGAATTGGTTGAGGATGCGCATGAACTTCGGCGTGATGTCGCGGAAGTCAATCTTCATATCGATTTCCATCTCAGGCACAAAGTCCTCTTCGATGAGATGTTCGCTCACGTAGGCCTCGAAACGGCGACGGAATTCAGGCAGATGCTCTTCCTTCATCGAGAGTCCGGCTGCGTATTTGTGTCCACCGAAGTGCTCCAGCAGGTCTGAGCAGTTGTCGATGGCATCGTAGATGTCAAAGTTTCTGATGGAACGGGCCGAGCCGGTGATGAGTCCGTTGGCGCGAGTCAGCACGATGGTGGGACGGTAGTAGTAGTCGGTGAGGCGCGAGGCCACGATGCCGATGACGCCGCGGTGCCAATGCTCGTTGAAGACGACGGTGCTCTTGGCGTTCACCAGTTCCGGGTCGTCGGCAATCATGCTGAGGGCTTCCTCGGTGATGCGGTTGTCAAACTCGCGCCGCATGTCGTTCAGGTCGTTGATGGAGTTGGCCAGTTTGGCTGCGTGGTCGGGTTTGTCAGCGATAAGCAGGCGCACCGAGTCGGAGGCTTTGTCAATGCGTCCGGCGGCATTGATGCGGGGCCCGATGAGGAACACCAGGTCACTGACAGTCAGCTCACGGGTCAGCACGTTGTCGTCCTCGTCAATCTGGTCTTCGTCGCGGCGGTAGATGTTGGCGTGATGCAGGATGGCCTCGATGCCTGGACGCGGAGCCTTGTTGAGCTGTTTCAGGCCGAAGTAGGTCAGCACGCGGTTCTCACCCGTGATGGGGACGATGTCGGCGGCGATGCTCACGGCCAGCAGGTCCAGCAGGTCATATACCTGCTCGATGGTGCCCAGACCCTTCATCGAGAGGGCGGTGATGAGCTTGAAGCCCACACCACAGCCCGAGAGTTCGTCGTAGGGGTAGTGGCAGTCGGGACGTTTGGCGTCGAGCACGGCGACGGCGTTAGGCAGGACGTCGCCGGCGCGGTGATGGTCGCAGATGATGAAGTCGACACCCTTGCTGTTGGCGTATTCCACACGTTCCACAGCCTTGATGCCGCAGTCGAGGGCGATGACGAGCTTGAAGCCGTTTTTGGCGGCATAGTCGATGCCTTTGTGCGAGATGCCGTAGCCCTCCTCGTAGCGGTCGGGGATGTAGAACTCGATTTTCTTCTTCTTGAAGAACGGCTTGAGGTAGGTGTAGACCAGAGCCACTGCAGTGGTGCCGTCCACATCATAGTCGCCGTAGACGAGGAGTTTCTCGTTGTTGTTGATGGTTTGCAGCACGCGGTCGACGGCCTTGTCCATGTCCTTCATAAGGAAGGGGTCGTGCAGCTGCGAGAGGTCGGGACGGAAGAAGGTTTTGGCCTCGTCGAAGGTGGTAATTCCGCGTTGCACAAGTAATGTGGCAAGGGTCTTGTCAACACCAAGATCCGCTGCCAGTTTTTCAACTTGTTGATTGTCAACTTCTTTATTTAGAATCCACTTCGTTTCCATCCGCTAATTTTGAACTTGTAAAAATAAGTAAAATAGGAATGCACACTAAAAGAAAATGAAAATAAATTGCATTTCTTTTCGTATTATTTTCATTTTCAGTGGATTAAAAATAGGATAAATATCTTCAACTCGACGACAACATGACCTACAGTCCTGCCTCAACATAAACAGACATCCCGCCGGAGAGCAGGACGGCTGATGCCACTGCTGCCGACGGGATGACATCGTGCCTCCTTGGTTGTTTTGGGTGACAAATTCAATCATTGGTTGATCTGCCTGATTTTCGACGGAATCACAACATTTATGTTGCTCAGTTTGTCGTAATCCTTTTTGTTATTTGTGACAAAATGGAAACACTTGGCCTTGCTGCTGATGATGTATTGTATATTGTCCTCCATATCGAGATTAGCGACCTCAAGCGATTCAACAATGTCTTTCTCGGCGAAAGAGATGACACTGAACTTGGCTAACAATGAGTTCACTGCCTTGCGAATATCGGCGTTGGATTCGGTTTTTTGTAAGACCGAGACGAATTGTGCGATACTCAATGCGGACGTATACAATCGCTTACCGCGAAGCGAAAACAGGTATTTTATACAGTTGACATCGTCTTTGTTGCCAACCCACCAACCAATCAACACATTGGTGTCGACAAAAATGTGGTTCCCGTTCATAGCAACACCTTGCCTTTATAGCGTTTCATCTCAGCGGCAGTCAGCAAGTCAAGGTTTTTCGACACCCAGCTACGGAGGGCTGTATCGTAGATGTCTTCTCTGGTGATGCCAGCACGCTGGAGCATCAGCTCGATAAGTTCAAGCTGCATTTTCTTTAGTTCCTTTTCCTGCTGCTGCTGTTCTTTTTTTGTCGTCATGGTGAGTATTGATTTAATGTTTTCAAGCCGCAAAAATAATAAAAGTTTTCAGTTTGCAAGGACTGATACTTGAAAAACAGTTGCCGCTGGCTGGAATCGACCAATATCCCTTTTGATAACAATTTCCCCCCGTTCCCTTTCTGTCCCCTTTCTGCCCCCTTGCTGAATGCGTTCTGAAATCAGAAAGGATTCAGCAGGGGAACAGCGGGGAATGAGGGTTTTGTCTGCGTTTTGCCAGTTATTCCTTCACCACCTTCTTCACGCACTTGCGCCCTTCGGCATCGGTGACGGTGACGAAGTAGACACCAGCGGGAAGCTGGCGGAGGTCGATTCGGATTTCATCCTCAGTGCTCGTCGCGGTGGCTGTGCACTGGCCGGCGGCGTTGAAGACTTCGGCTTGCCGCAGGGTCTTGCCCGTGACGGTGACGATTCCGTCGGAGGGGTTGGGAGACAGAAGAACTTGAGCATCGTTTGGCTCAGAAGCCTCGGCCGTGGCGGTGTAATCAAAGAGGTCGGTGACCTGCAAAACCCACACATTGTGTCCTGAATCAGGCAGGATGGCGTTGTTGGTGCATTGCACGAGTCCAGACGAGACCCCGTCGAACCAAGTGCAGTGGCCGACGACGACATATTCCTTGTCTCCCGTCATGATGACATCTTTCATCTCTTCAAACAGACCCAGTTGGCTTCCGATGCAATACTCCCACTGCAGGCCGCCCCCGCTGTCCACATGGAATATCCAAACGTTGCCCTCTTCGTCGCCAGTCACACCAAGGTTAGCAAAACTGGCCACGTCTCCGTCCGACGACTTCGAGTTGGCAAAGGCGGTGAAACCACCCTCTTCACTTTGGAATGCCTTCACTATCTTGTCGTTGCACGAGCCTCCGTATTCTTTATCCCACAGGATGCTGCCATCCGTGTTGCATCTTGTGAGGAAACAGTCATAGGAGTAAATGCCGTCACTGCAGTTGCCGTTGGGCTCAACCGTATGGCAGGATTCACCTGCCAACAGGAAGCCGTCCTCCAGTTCCACTATGCTGCGTACCGCGGTTCTCGGGAAGCACAGACTCCATTGTAGCTGTCCCGTGGCATCCAGCTTGACAAGCACGCCCTTTTTCTCCTGCTGGCCGCATCCGATGTTGCCATTTCCTGTCAAGTCTGAGTCGACCCATACGAGAAGCCCCCCGTCGGCAGTGCCCTGGAGGCAGGTGACGCTTTCGTCTCCCTCGGTTCCGAGCGTGGTCTGCCACACGATGTTCCCTTCGCTGTCCAGTTTCACGACCCAGCAATCGAATCCGCCGAAGTGCTGGATGACGTCACCTCCTGCCTCGTTGATTATCGCTGCACACACAATGCCGCCGTCAGGACTGCCAAGGCTCAACGCGACGGGGTTCCAATAAGGCAGCCCATCGGGACAGCCGTGATACCTGATCCATATCGGGTTGCCTTCGCCATCGGTTTTGGTTATCTTCAGGTTGAGATAAGAGTAGTTGTCAATTCCCATTTCGGTAACATAATACTGCCCGTTTCCTGCCGAATGCAGTTGCTGGCAGAGACCTATAGAACTGCAGTTTTGCCAAGCCACCGACGGGTCGCCGGCAATTCCAATTAACCAATCGTGATTGTTCATGAAAGCACCTTGACAATTACCTTCGTACATTCCGGAAGGAGAATCGGTTTCTACCTGCCCAAGGACGGTAAGGGCATTCTCGTTTTGGATGACGCTATGACCATAGTCGTTTCCCAGACTCCCATAGCATTGCTGCCAGTCGACGCGCACCTGGGCGGCAAGGGAAAGCGAAGCCATCCATGACAATGCCATTATAACTGTTCTAACCAAAGTGCTGCGATTTGTTATGGACTTGTTTTTCATGACGATGTTATTTCATTTATTAAGTAACTATTCAAAACTAAACTGCATATTGAACAGTGCAAAAATAGACTATTTATCTTACAATGACAAGTTTTTTAGGAGTTTGCGAAAGGTGAAAGGGTGAAAACGATGCTGAAGCTACGGTGTCGATTTTCAACTCATCCCGATGAGTTTATCAAGTCATCCCGATGAGTTTGTCAAGTCATCCCGATGAGTTCGTCAAGTCATCCCGATGAGTGAGAAAAACGACCGTAACCAAAATCCTCTTTCGGCAGGTCTTCAAGTGATTCACCAATACTTATTCCTCACAGTCCTGCACAAGACGGACCGACAATCCCCAATTGCTATGGCCTGAATTGTCGATGGCTCCGCCTTGAGTTGGGGCAAACACAAGGCTCTCGGCAGAATCGTTTTGTTTTGTTGAAGCCCAATAGGAACCCACGCTGGATACAAAGCTCACATTATCCTCGATTCTCAAGCCAGAGGCAGGCAGGAACACCACACCCGCGGCTTTGAGGACGGCCCAGTCGGTGGCGCTGACGGTGTTGACCGTGAACACTCCCGTCTGAAAAAGGTTGGGCTCGTTGACGGTGTAGAGCGAGGAGTCCCAGTCGTCGGGGAAGACGAGCATACCGTTCACGCCGTCCACGCTGGCTATGGCGAAGCGGATGCCCGAGGGCGTTTCGCGGTACTCGAGAATCTGCAGCCACTCGTCGCCACGCAGGGTACGCCACAGTCCTGTCTGGCCGCCCCCGTTGCTGATGGCGTTGTAGCCCCAGTCGGCTCGTCCGTCGCCGTCGTAGAGGTTGCTGCTCGGGTTGCCGTAGGCGTAGAAATACCAGTCGCCCATGATTGTCGCCCAAGGCTGGAAGTATTCCGCGCCGTGGTCGTAGCCGCTGGTGCCCCAGGCAAACAGGTCAATCCAGCCGTCGTAGGTCTCGCTGATGTTGGCGTTGGCTTCGCCGATACACTCCAGTTGGCTCTCCGCGAAGCGCCACGTGTGGGTCGGGGCTTGGTATTGCAGGTTGCCCTGGCTGAAGCGCACCAGCTTGCCCTGCCCTACCGAAAAGAGGCCGCCCAGCGCTCCTTCGGGCAACTCCGGGTCGGGTTCATCGCCTCCGCCTCCGTTGTCGGCCAGCGTGGTAAAGCTGAGGTCTTCGCCGTAGTGGGTCTCTCCCTCGCCGACGGCGTAGGCGCGGATGTGGTAGGTGGTCTCGGGCATCAGCCCGTCGAGGGTGCAGTTGAAAGGCTCTGCCGTGTTGGCGGTGGAGCGGTGCGTGTCTTCCGTCGTGGGGTCTTTCTCCGTGCCCCAGCAGAGGCCGAGCTCTGTGATTATCGCCTCGCCTGTAATGATGACGTGGCCGCCCGCCTGCGCGGTGGTGGCGGTGATTTCGGTGGCCGAGTAGGTGGTCACCTTGATTTCGGTTGTCGTGTCGCTCACAGGGTCTTTGCAGGCCGTGAAGACGGTGGCAAGGAGAGCTGCCACCAACAAGAGGTTTTTAATTGCTTTCATGGTTTTCATTGTTCGGTGTGAATAGGTAATGTCGGTTTTACAGGTTTGGGCGGGTCAAGTGCCCGCCCAAACCGAAGTTGTCAAGGAATAAAAGTGTTGGTGCTGTCGGGCTTGGGGGAAAAGGCGTGGAAATGGTACAACTCTTTTTCTTCATAAACTCCACCTATATGTGGATACTCAACTCTGGATATGATGAATGTGGTGTCATTGATGATATGTCCAGAGTAGCGTATTACAGGATCCTCAAATTCTTGAATGCCCCATCTCTCAAACACAATACTGTCATCATGTATCTCGAATAGCCCCCATCTTCTTCTGTCGGTTTTGATGTTTTCATTGTAATCATCTGAAGCGAACCGTGCATCATACTTTTCAATGGTCATCTCTGAAGAATTACCGATGCCATAATGCAACGTACCGTTTCTGTAGAAGAAATATGTACTCCAAACCTTTTCATTTTGCGAATAATAATAGTACCCATCTAATCTAAGCTGATTACCATTGTAGGGTTGCTTGACAAGAGTCATTTCCTCGTATTTCCATTTTATGCAGCCGCCCATTAAAAGAAGGATTGCAGCCGCTATCAACACTGACCTTAAATGTTTGTTCATTTTTTTAGTGTTTTGAAAGTTTATAATGTACCCATTAATTGAGACTGCAAATATAGTGAATTAAAGTGAAACATCAAGCAGCTTCATGGGTACGGATTAATAATTTGTTGTTTTCGTATTTGCGCTCCGGGATTTCGTTGTCAATGCC
>Ga0265301_10001048_pt1 | contig 37649 bp, 60 predicted proteins | sample AusTroGonzalo_MG_2_FD_193488 | JGI IMG/M metagenome (GOLD analysis project Ga0265301, IMG submission 193488) | Bovine rumen microbial communities from tropical cattle in Woodstock, Queensland, Australia - Gonzalo_04 | ecosystem: Host-associated > Mammals > Digestive system > Stomach > Rumen ...
CCAATTGTGCCGGACAGTGATTATTTAACCAGTTTAGTTGAGGAGGGGGCATATGCGTAAGTGTATATACTGTGGCAGTTTACCGTATGTGCGTGATTTAGGTGGGTTATTTTATGCACAGTGTAATTGCGGTAATTTCAACCCGTATGAGTTTTGTGGGGTACACCCAAAAAACGCCATCGGTGCATGGAACGAGGCCAATTCATTAACAGCCAAAGCAAACATGGAACGCCATATAAATAAAATACAACACAACAGTAATTATATTTATCTGGTTGATGGTATTCGTTATGAAAGTATAAGCCAGGTGGCAAATGCTGTGGGGTGTTCTAAAAGCGCAATACAAAGCAAGTTTGGTGAGTTTGTTAATTCGTTTGTTTTTAGGGGGCGTCTTATTTTACGTGTTCGCAAAGCAAAGGGAGGGGCAAAATGACAGAACCGCAATTACGGGGTACGTTATCAGCATACGCAAAATGGGCAGGCATAAGCATACAAACGGCATGTATGCGTAACCGTCGTGGCAAAATTGTTATGTGTGACGATTTTCCGCATTTAGTAGATTTTGTGCGCAGCAATATGGCGGTTGGTGCCGGTGCGCCACGCAAACCACGCATGCAGAAAAGGTTTAGGGTTGTGCTATACGTAACGCCCGCGCAATACAAACGAATACAGGGGGTGTTGTAATGTTACCAGGTTATGTTGCTTTTACAACAGAGGTACACCAGTATAAGGAATTATCGCCGGAAATGAAACGGCTAATACGACAAACTGATTTTAAGTCACAGCCAGGTTGGGCAGCAATGGCGACACCAACATGGTTAGAACAAAAGGATGTAAAATGAACGATAGATTTAGATTTCGGGCGTGGAACAAAGAAGAAAAAAAGATGTATTATGATGCCCAAGATACATACGATTATATGACAGGAAAGCCCATTATCTTTGCTGAAAGTTTTGGTTGTCTTTTGATTAATGACGAAGAGTGGAAAGTTGAACAATGCACAGGGTTAAAAGATAAAAACGGAAAACTGATTTATGAGGGGGATATTGTGTTATTTTATGACGATGACGAGTGTCCTTGGCAAATAAAATGGGACAAAATATTTCTTCGTTGGGTGTTATATTCAAAACTAACTTCAAATGAAGATGGTATAGAAGAATTAACAGATACAGATGCAGAATATCTTGAAATCATCGGCAATATACACGAACAAGCAGAACAAAAGGAACAAGAACTTGATAAGGGGGAATAATGATGAAAATACTAGGAAAGTTTGTTGTAGATGTTTTTAAGCACGTAGTAGTTGTCTATGATGGTCTGCCAGAATATGTTAAAAAAAACGCACAAGCACGTTGCGAAACTTCGTCAGACAGCCAACAAATAGACATTTATGTAAAAGGAAAAGATGCGTTCACTGGCTATGTAATGCACGAGTGTATCCACGCAGCCGATTTTATCTTGAATAACATTGGCGCAGATATGGGAACTAGCCCAAGCGACAGTGAAATACGTGCATATTTAGCCGAATATATTTACTGTCAAACAGAGTGTATATTAGGTCGTATGAAAGCAACATCATTGTTTCGGGTAATAGACTCAGAAGTAAAGCAAACGCCGCAAAAAGTTAACTTTAAGAAAAAGAAGTAAAGAAAATGCCACAGCCAGTAAAAATACCACCAAAGGTAAAAGCGTTTATGAAAGTGTTTGAGAAAATGGGGTTCAGTATAACCCTTGTTGATAAAGACGGTAAACCAATAAAGGAACAAGATCAATGAGCAGAAGAAAGGTTGCTTATCATATCAACGGCACAACACGAAACTTTTACTCACGCAAAGAACTAGCCAAATACTTAAATTGCACAGCAGGTGCCATAGGTTACGCAGAGAAAAGATGGTGTAAAGAAAAAGGATATAAATCGTTTTGGTTGAAAAATTTGCGTATAAAAAGAATCAAACCAATACAATTCAAGGAACAAGACCAATGAAACATCTTATCGGCTATTATATAAATCATTTCAAATTATGGATGCACCGAAAGCAATACAAATGGTGGTGGGTTGGTTTACACTGTACCGCCTGTGGAAAAAATGTGTTTAAGCACAAAGGCGACTATTTTCAATTAAAACAAGAAATTTGGGAAAAAGCAGTAGCAACCCCAGTAACATCAACAAGAATGGTTTTGTGCAAAAAATGCACAGAACGGTTATTGGGCAGAAAATTAGAGCCGCAAGATTATGCCGACTATGAAATAAAGGACTAACCAATGATAAGCGACATACAGCAGGATAAAAACGGATACTTCTTCACTATCGGCAAATGCGTTTATCGCTGCGATAACTATGACGAACTGTCCGCTGTCAAAAACGAACTGATTAAAGAGCAGTTTTTAGCGCAGGCGGAATACAAACAGAAAATACAAAAGGTTAAATGATGGTTAAAATTGTCAATGACGATATTATGACCCCTAGGCATATTGCTAAACGCATTATAGACCAGTTGCCGATAGAGTGGTTTGATGCGATATTAGACCCATTTAGGGGTGACGGTGCATTTTACGACCAATACCCGAAAACAATGCTTAAATGTTGGTGTGAGATTAAAGACGGTAAAGATTTTTTTGATTGGGTGCTGCCTGTTGAGTGGATAATCTCAAATCCACCATACAGCAAATTCACAGAAGTTATGCAACACTCATACGAAATCGCCGAAAACATTGTATATCTTATACCGCTAAATAAAATCGTGTCGTCTTGGGGTCGTTGTCTTGACCTTGCCAAATATGGCGGTATCAAAAAGATATGGATAATGCCAGCAAGCAAATGTGGGTTTCCGTTTGGCTTTCCTGCGTGTGCTGTGTGGATAAAGCGAGATTACCATGGCACGATTGAAACGGAATTGTGGACAGATTTATAACAAACTAAAACCAAAGGAGCAAGTAATGCAAAGAGAAAGCACATTTAGATTAGAACCGTTACCATTAACGGATGGTGCAAAAAAACATGTTGAAAAAATACGTCGGTTGGCTGTTGACCTGTTTGACGCTGTTCATGATATTGAATATGCCGCCAAAACAGAAAAAAATGCTGCTATTGAAGATGTTATGGGTTGTGTTGCAATTGCAAAAAATAAAATTCAAGAGGCGACTTTTTGGGCTAATCGCGGTGCATCTTATCTTGGACACGAGTTTAAGGAAATATAAAAAAGGAGTAAGTAAAATGAATGGCATAATAATAACCCTTATAATCTGTGCGACACTTATTGTGTGCACATATTTAACCAAAGACAAATAAAGGGGGTAAAAATGAATACATGTGGCGTTTTGCTTATTTTGTTTATCGTATTAAAAATACTGGCAATTATTAACTGGTCGTGGTGGTGGGTGTTGTCACCGCTATGGTTGCCCATTATAGGCATATTGGGCTTTTTGTTGGTAATTGCTATTGGTGGCGGTATTGGCATGCTTATAGCGCATTTATGCGATAAACGTAAGGTTAACAAAAAGTAGTGTCGTATAATTGTTAACCAAAATAACCAGGGTTTGCAAATAATTGTTGCAAACCCGTTATTTTAGGTATATATTAAACGTGTATGCTAGGAATAGTGTATAAAAATCGTCGTAAGATGGTTTTTGGTTACAGCGGGTACAGTAATGTGCCCGTATTTTTATGGCGTGGTGCATTTTATGCAACCTTTATTTTATGGTGTGTTCTTTTTCTCCTTGTTAAACCACTATTTATGCCACGCCACCAGTTTCAGTTCGGGCATGTTTCATGGGTTGCATGCCCGTCTTTTACAGACGAAAAACTCTCTAATTTGCATTAAACCCATGAACTTTTAACCCAAGGACAAAGCCCATGAACAAACAAATTGAACGCCAAATACGGCGCGCTGCCGCAGTTATTGGTTCAACATTGGGGCCAAACGGCAAACTGGTTGCAATAACAACCGAAAACCCAGTAACGCATGTGCATGATACCATTTTAACCAAGGATGGTTATAAGGTGTCGCAATCGTTAAAAGACACCAGCGCAGGTGCAAATTTTGTGCGACAGGTATGTAAACGCCAGGTGCGTGAGGTGGGCGATGGTACAACGTCCGTAGCGGTATTGTTAGCACATTTGGTTAAATACCCATTAAAAGACCTGTTGGCGTTACAAGAATGTGTTGAACCGTTAAAAGTATTTTTGGATGGTGTGGCGGAAAAGAAAATAGATTACAACACACTGTATAACATAGCCATGGTTGCCAGTAATGGTGATACACATATTTCAGATGCGGTGGCAACGGTTGTTGGTAAAAACGGTAAAGATGGGCATTATATTGTTGAGGAACGCGATCAAGCCGGTATTACCATAGAGCAAATTAAGGGCTATGTGTTGGATGCTGGGTATAGCAACCAGGCGTTTGTGAACACCAAAACCGGTGTTGAAATGGTTAACCCAGTGGTGTTTGTAAATGAATACATGTCGTTAAAGGATATACAGGAACCAGCAACAACAGCAATACAAACAAACCGCCCATTTTTATGCATAGGTTCATGTGACGAACAGGCGCACGCAAGTTTGGTTGCAAACCATATGAAAGGTGTGGGGCAGTTTTGTAATGTTGCGCCAAGCGTAGTTGGTAACAAGCGTGCGGATATTATTGCAGACCTTACGGTATTGGCACCACATATTACAAAGGCGCATATTACACGCCGTATGGCCACGTTTGAGTACACACCAAGTGCAGAAACAAAAGCACTGGTTGGCGCAATAAAGACGGAAATAGATACGTTATCTGGTAACGAAAAAGCATGGGCGCGTGATCGTTTGGCGCGTTTGGAAAGCAAAATTGCCAAGATATATGTTGGTGCAGAAACAACGGCGCAAATGGTTGAATTAAAAGACCGTTTGGAAGACACCATATTGGCGGTTATACAAGCGTATGATGGGTATGTGCCAGGTGCGGGGCAAATGTTAGCAGCGTTTCACCCAACAAAGCACAAAGTATGGCAGGTAATACGCAAAGCGGTTGGTGTTAAAACGGTGCCAAATACGGTTATTGAACCGGCAAATTTGGTTTATCAAACATTTAAGACAGCCGTAGAACAAGCAATTTTGGTCAAGAGGACAAAGCATGCAATATAAAGTTCTTAAAGACCTTGTATGGATAGAGCCCATTCCAAACACAGATGCGTTTGGGGTTAGTGATTTAGCGTTTGCCAAGGTTATTGCCAAGGGCGAAAAATGTGGCAAGCAATATGACGTTGGTGACGTTGTTGGTTACATTAAGAAAACCGAATACGTTGGTGACGGCATAACGTTTATTTTTGACGATAATGTGTTGATGGTGCGTACAAATGACACAGCAAGAACAGCGTGAGTATGAGTGGGAAAGCGGGCAGTTGTTGTTAGATTCCGATACAACCGCTGAGCAGTTAATGCGCCATAACAACAATGTACAGGCGGTAGCCGCGCGTAGCAGGGATGAAGCAATACATAACATGGTACGGGGGTTAGCGGACAAACTGCGTAACAACCAAGATACCAGCGGCAATTTCAAGTTTGCGTTGCGTTTACATGGGCGTAAATACCCAACAAACATACGCAATGCGGCAGCACAGTTTTTAATGACCAAATACGAGGAATAACCCATGGCAGATACCGATTATTTGGATGCAGACGATTTGCGGCTGCGTGATCGTATTGATTTGCATCCAGTGTTTTATTGGCGGTGCATTTATGTGCCGAACACTAACAATTATGAACTTATACCATTTATGCGCATAAACAATGGTGATGGTGCGCATGCTGATTGGATGGATGTAGCGGTTACAGAAAAGCACCAAATGCGTTACAGGGATGTGTGGCAACGGTTTCGCAATGCACAAGACCCAAAGCGCACAGTGTGGACAAAGGCGGAAATGTTACACATTGCACCGTTCCGCGATAAATACGAAAACCACAAGGCAATGTGTTTATTGCCACCGGAACACCCAGAGTATGAACGGTTGGTAAGTGATTTTTCGGTGCGGTTAAACCCAGAAGATATTGGTGCGTTAAACCGTATTGATGGCACAGAAACCGAAATGGATGCGCCAGTTGAGGGCAAACAAGACACGCGTAGCCAAAGCCAAAAGATATTGGATGTATTAGGCATTGTGGCTGACAAGTTAGAGGGTTTGGATGCCCGTATAACAAAATTAGAAAACAAAGAATAACCCGTAAACCCAAAGGAAAACAAAACATGGACGGCGATAAAAGCATAAGTGCTGCGGTTGAGGCCGCTTTTGAGGCAGAAAACCAGGTGGAAACAGTAGAAACGGAAACCCCAGTTGAAACACCAGAAAACAAGGATACACAACCGGAAAGCGCACCTGCAACGGAAACACCGGCAGAACAACCGGCTGATAAACCTGCTGACGAAAACCAACCGGAAAAGCCAGAGGAAAATAAACCGGCAAGCGAACCCGTAGCGGCACCCCAGCAATTAAAGGGTGATTTTGCTAAAAACAAATGGGGAACACTGGACAAGGAAACCCAAGACGAATTATCGCGTTTGTGTGTTGAAAATGAACGCAATTATAAACGTGCGGCAGAGGCAGAATATCAAAACCGCGATTTGCGTAAAAAGATTGAGCCGGTACAGGGTTACATTAGCGAGGTTGCGGAAAGCGCACACATTACAGATGCGGATGTTATACGTAATTGTGTGGAAATTATACAAAACCTTAATGACAAGCCCGATTTAACAGCGCGGCAAATGATTGCTGGTAACATGATTGCATTTGCTGACCCTGTGGCTGTTATTAACGAAATAGCGCATAAGTATGGCATTGACCTTAAAGGTGAAATGCGTCCACGTGATATACCGGTATCAACACAGGTTGATGCGGCGCGTGCAAAGTATGAGGCACGCCAAAACAAATACGTACAACCAAGTAATGACGAGGCAGAACATGCGGCAGCCATTACAGAATACGTAAACAGTGTACCACACATTAAAGCATTATACGAGGGTGAGGCGCGCGATAAGTTTTTACGTCAAGTAAGCATGGAACGTAATGCTGACCCATATGCAAGCGATATAACAATTATTAACCGCGCAGCAGAGATGTTTCCAGTGGTTACACCGGCACCAGTTGAACCAGTAGAACCGGCACCAACATTAGCAGAACAAAAATTAAGCAAGGTTGTTGCGCCAAAGGCAAGTAACCCTGTGGAAACTGCACCGGTGGATAAAAAGCCAGAGGAATGGACACCGGAAAACGTAAGTAAGAAAAGCGCAGAGGCAGCGCGCAATTCAGTGCGTGCAGCAATGCGTTCATTAGGGTTAGACGAATAACCAAAGGTGTAACCCATGGTAAAACAAATAGTTTACCCAACCGGCTGTGAAACATTGCCGGTTAGCGCATTACACATGTATGCGCAAAACCCAAAAGACCACCAGGAACGCGACATTGACCTTATTATAAAGTCAATTAAGCGTAATGGTTGGGGTGACCCAATACTGGTATGCCCAGAAACAAACGAAATACTGTCTGGCAATGGGCGTTATTTAGCGGCATGCAAAATGGGTTTAAGCGATGTGCCGGTTGTATTTGCGCCAAAGGGTTTAACACCAAAGCAAAAAGCCGATTTGGTTATTGCAAGCAACAAGTTGGTTGAGGCAAGTGGGTATAACGACAATTTGGGGGCGTTAATTGCCGAGTTTTCGCTTGATATTGCTGATTTTGGTATGCAGGCAGATATGTCAATGGAAACAGATATGCCAGCGTTAAGCAGTGCTGATAAAAGCCCATTTCAGCAAATAACGTTTACGTTAAGCGATAACCAGGCGGAAACAGTAAACGCGGCATTAAGCAAAGCCAAAGCCGATAGTATATTTGGGCAAGATACGGACGGTAATGAAAACAGCAATGGTAATGCGCTGTATGTTATGGCAGTGAGGTATCTAAATGGCGGGTGTTAAAGACATTATTGTAAAGCCAATAACACCGGCATCAGCCAATGCGTTTGTAAAAGCGCATCATTACAGTGGCAAAGTTGTGCCAAACAGCCAGTTACACCTGGGGTGTTTTTTAGATGGGGTACTGGGGGGGGTAATGCAATTTGGGCCTAGTATCAATAAGTTAGGCACAATAAACCTTGTTAAAGGCACAGCATGGAACGGTTTTATTGAATTAAACCGCATGGCATTTAGCGAGTTGTTACCCAAAAACAGTGAAAGCCGATGCATTGCGGTTGCGTTACGGTTAATAAAAAAGCATTACCCACACATTAAATGGGTAATAAGTTTTGCGGACGGTTGCCAGTGTGGTGACGGTACAATTTACCGCGCCAGTGGGTTTAAGTTGGTGGGTATTACAGAAAATACCGCCATACGCATAAACCCAACGACAGGTTTACCAGTACACATTATACAAGCGCACCACCTTAAAATACCAAGCAGGGTATTTAACAGTTGGCAGCCCATTAAGGGCAACATGCTTAAATATGTGTATTTTATAGACAAAAGCAAAGAAAAAGATTTAACGGTACCTGTATTGCCGTATAGCACCATAAAAGAGGTGGGCGCAGGTATGTATAAAGGCGTTAAGCGTGTTTAATGTAACAGTAGCATGCCGCATTTCCATGTGGTAGTGGCGGTGTAACTCCGACCAACACGCACCAAAAAACAAACAAAACAAACAAAGGTTTAAGTTGATGGCATACGGACACGAGAACCTTATACCCATGAATCAGCGAACAGAGGAAGAGCAAAGGGCAATTGCCACACAAGGTGGTATTGCGTCTGGCAAAGCACGCAGGGAAAAACGCGATTTCCGCGCATCAATGATGGCTGCGCTGGCTGAATTGGTGGAACGTAAGGACGATAATGGTAAAGTTTTGGCTAAAATATCGGCACAAGATGCCATTTGCATTAAGCAAATAGCCAAAGCATTAAAAGGTGATACCACAGCAGCAAAGTTTTGCGTGGACGTGTCTGCCGATAAACAAAAACAACAATACTTGGGCGGTTTTAGGTTTGTAGTTGAACCAGGGGATGATGCATTATGATTACATTAACCCATGAACAAGAACTGGATAAAGCGCGCCGTATTGCGTTGTTTGATAACATGTTTACGCGCAGTAACCCAGCACGCAGGTTGCTTATTTATGGTGGTAGCCGTTCCAGCAAAACATTCCGCAGTTTACGTAAAGTATTAAAGCGTGCGGTATATTACCCTGGTAGTAGGCATTTAATAGCGCGTGATACGTTTACGGCGTTGCGTAATGCAATAATACTGGACACTATGCCAAAGTTATTGCGGTTATATTACCCGCAGTTGTACGAACACTGGTGCAATGGTGGTATGAACAACAGCGTAAACATATTTACATTGCCAAATGGCAGTGAATTGCATTTTAGGGCCATAGGTAACGAGCAAGAGGTTGAAAAGTTACTTGGTACTGAATACGCAACAATACTTATTGACGAGGCCAGTGAGGTTAATTACGAGGCATTACAAAAGTTGCGTACGCGTTTGGCGCAAAAAGTTGCTTACTATAATGACCCAAACAGATTTATCAAACTGTTGGAGGTTTTAATTGAAAACCCACCACACAAAGGGCACTGGACGTATAAGGAACATTTCCTGTATACGTCACCGCTTGACCCTGATAGACAGTTGGATAAAAACATTTATGCAAATGTGCGGTTAAACCCGTTGGACAACCTGGAATATTTACCAGACGACTATATTGATTCGTTAAAGGAATTGCCAGCGCACGAGCAAACGCGATTTTTGTATGGTGAATTTGGGGAAGAGGCACGTGGTGCAGTGTTAGCAACAGAATTTGCTAAATACCCAAATAACATTGCAAACAAGATTGCATGGGATGACCGTTACCCAGTATATACGGCATGGGATATTGGGCATACGGATGCCACAGCAATATGGTTTTACCAGTGGATAGGCGGACGTGTTAAAGTAATAAATTACATGGAGGACACGTTAAAGGCGTTGCCGTACTGGTTAGAGCAGTTACAAAGCAAGCCGTACAAGTATGATACGGTATTTTTTCCACATGACGGTGCAAATACCGAGTGGGCGTATGGTAATACACGTGTAGCGCGTATGCGTGAGTTGGGGTATAACTGTATTACGTTAACGCGTCTGTTGGAACAGGAACAAATTGATATTGCGCGTTCCATGATACCAATTATTGACATAGACAAAACATTAACCCGCGGTATAGATTGCATAAACAACATGCGGTATGATTACAAAGACGGCATGCTTAACACCAAAAACATTGTGCATGACGAGTATTCGCATGGTGGCAAGGCATTTTTGTATTTATGCCAAAGCATTTATAAAGGGCGTGACGAAAAACGCGAACTTACCGCAACAGAACAGCGGGAAAAGTTACACCAATCAATTGCAGACGATATACGCAAGGGCATACAGGCCAATCGCGAGCAATTAAAAGACGATTACGATTATACGAGGGTTCACAATGCAAATAGTTGGTAATGACAACCCCGTATTTTACACTGCGGCAGCGGTAATACGCGAGCATTTACCATTGGTAGTGTTTGGTGATGGTTGCAAGATAATGTTTGATGCTGGGCGGTATTATGCAGCGTTAAACACAGATGGTAATGGCAACATAACGTATGACCACGTGTGTTTGGATGCCACATGGATGACACCAACGCATGTATTTATGGCATTAACAACAGCGTTTAGTTTGGGCAGTGTAATAAATGCGTTTGTTGCACCAAGCAATGCGCGCAGTAAAAGATTCTTAAAGGGCGTAGGTTTTGTAAACACAGGAACATTACGCCAAGCAAACGGAAACTGGGAAATATACAGTATGACGTTGCAAGAATGGGAAAACAACCGCATAAGGCGGCATTTTATAAATATGCAAAAACAAACACAAAACCAATAAACAACGTGCGTATGGTATTTGGCACGAAACACACAAATATCAACAAGAACGGGTGCAGTTAAAGCACTGAAATTAACTTTTCTATACCATAGGGAGGAATACATGGTAGGAAATCCTAATTTCGGTAATCTGTATTCAACGTCTGTTGATAACTATACAGATTCACTGAAAGATAACTATACAGCCAACAGCAAATTGTTGACTTTCTTGAAAAAGGCCGGCAACGTCAAGACAGAAGATGGCGGTGTTGAAATTTTACAAAACTTGGAAATTGCAGAAAATGGTGCTTACAACCGTTATGACGGTGCACAAGCATGGGATCTGGAATCTAAAAAGTTTGCGACAGCAGCATCATATGCCCGTAAGAAAATTGCGGTTACTATGGTTGTTACTGGTTCTGAACTTATGGCCAACAATGGTAAATCACGTATGATTGACCTTATTGAAGCCAAAATCAAAAACGGTGCGAAAGCATTGCAAAACGGTATGGCCGCTGATGTTTATTCTGACGGTTCTGACCCAATGCAAATTGGCGGGTTGAAATACTTGGTTTCTGACACACCATCGTCTGGTGTTGTTGGTGGTATTGACCCATCTGATTCTGACAACGCTTTTTGGCGCAATTACAAGGGCACATGCACATTTGCATCTGACAACGTTGTTGAAAAGTTGAACGATGCTATTTTGGGCACCACACGTAACAACGATGCACCAAAAGCAGTGTTTGTTGATAATAACTGGTACACCAATTATTACAAAGCATTGCAAGCGGTACAGCGTTTTGTTTCAACAGATGGTAAAGGTGGCTTTATGGAATTGTCCATCAATGGTTTGCCAATGTTCTGTGACCAGGGCATCAGCGCAGCACCAATGACTGGTAAAATCCCATCTAACCATGCATATGTGTTGAACACTGACTTTATCTATCTGCGTCCACATGTGAGCCGTAACCCAGCGAAAAAAGAACGCGTTAACAGCATCAACCAAGATTTGTTCTCAGAAGCATGGTTGTGGGCTGGTAACATGACCACATCGGGTCGTGCGTTCCAAGGCGTTGTAGTTGGTTCTTAATTTAAGGGAGGTTAATATGGCTTTTACAACAATTAACTTAACAGAACCAGTGTTGGCAGACGAATTGTCGGCATACGGTGCAAAAGCAGGGCAACATGATATGTTTCCAGGCGGAATTGCTGTGTTTGGCGTAGCCACAGCAGCAGTTTCTGCGGGTACAAATTATATTGACCCAGCGACAGGCGAATTAACAGACACATCAGCAAGTGGTTTAATCACTGTTGAAACGTTGGCAGATTGTCCAGCAGGTGCAGGTATTTATGGTGTTGCCGAGGGTATTATCCCAGGCACAACACCATCTGCCGTTGCATACACAATTGTGTCTTAATTTGCGTTAAGTACATAAATACGGTTTGGCCGTTCCGTAAAAACGGCCATTACAAACCCATAACTTAAAAACAAACACCATAAACAAGCACTTAAAGGGAAACCAAGAGTATTTGTTTATGGTCTTTTTTTAATTCTATAAGGGTAAAACATGACAGTACAGGACATTATTATATCAGCAATGACACGTGAGGGTGTGTATAAAAATGTGCCAAATATATTTTCCACAACGGAATTGCTGGTACAGGAAAACGTGCGTGTGTTAAACGAACTGTTAGAGGACATTATACACAAAAACAGTTTAAGCGAATTATTGCAGGAATGCGCGTTTACAACATATCAACAGTTTCATAGTGGCAATACATATGCGGCAGGACAGGTTATTTACAGTGGCAAATACCGTTATGCACAAAACACAACGTCTGTGGCGGTGGACGACCCTGCATCATTGGGGTTAAAACCAGGTGAAAGTGGCACAACACCGGACGGTAATACGTGGAACTGTTTAGGCGATTGGAACCAATACCCATTTGACACATTGGCACCCGATTGCGCAGGCATTGACACCGGCACAATGGTTAATATGAACCAACGTGTGCCTATGCAGGCGGTAAATATGCATCAATGGATGGTATTAAAGGCATCAAGCGTGGCAGTTGGCACAACCGGTATATTTAACATACGTAACCGTTCTATTTACATTTTTCCAGGGTTAGCAGACGGTACGCCAATACAGTTTTTGTATTACACCATGCAGCCGGTTGTTGCAGCAGACGGTACACGCAAGGAAAAGTTTGATAATAGCAGTGATACATGCCTTATACCCGACCAAATATTGTTGTTGGGCACCACATATCGTTGGTTAAAGGATAAGGATATTGGTAATTGGGCGGAAATTGAAAAAGAGTTTAATGAAACATTGGCGCAACATGAGGCGCAGGGCCAAGCACCACAACAAATTGATATGTCCGGTGGTGCACTTAAAAACACAAGCAATTACAGCGATGGAAATTGGGTAATATAATATGTCTGAAAGAATAACAATACCACTTTACCAGGTTGGCTGGTCGTCCGAGGCACCGTTATCAGACGTTGGGTTGGGGCACCTGTTGGCATGCAAAAACTATGTTATTAAGCAAAATCTGTTGGAAAGCCGTAAAGGATATTTTCCAATTGATTTTGTTGATGGTGGTGGTGACCCTGTAACATTTACAAAGCCGGTTAAAACCATTATACCACTGCAAGAATACAATATGATTATTGTATGCAGCAATAACACAATATATGTGTTTGAGAAAGTTGCAGGGGTTTACACATTACGTAATAGCAAAAACGGTTACAGTGGCAGTGAGTGGCGTTGGGTGTATATGAACCATCAAATTATAATGGTTAATGGCCTGGATAACGCACAGCAAATATTTGTAAATGATTATGGTTTACCAACACAAACGGTAACCATACAAGATTGGGCTGTTACTGGTGGCAGTTTGGTGTTTGATTGGGTAGCAGTATTAAACGCCCAAGTTTGCGCTGGGTATGGCAACGATTTGAGTGCATGGTATTTACCCGTTGGGTATGTACAGGGCGCATTAAGCCAGTTTGATATTGGCGCATCGGCTGGTACGCCACATAAAGGTGGCAGCATTATTGGCGCGTTTAACATAAGCCGCGATGCCGGTATGTCGCTTAATGCGTACATTGGGTTTATTACAGACCAGGGCGAGGCGATTGTTTATACTGGTAATGATTTGGACGATCCCACAAACGTTGTATACAACGGTACATACCAAACCGGTTTTCCGTTGGGTAAAACACCGTTTATTAACTGGTCGGGTGACCTTATTATAATGACCAACAAGGGCTTTATAAGTGCACACAGTATATTTGCCAATGGTGAAAACCAAGATGCGCAGTATATATTTAGTCAGCGCATTAACACATGGTTGTTAGACCAAGCGGAACATTTTGGCAAACAAAGCGGTTTTATGGGCGTTGTGGTGCCAACAGAAGATTTTGTGTTGTTTAACATACCACAGGCGGGTGATACGTTTGTGCAGGTGTGCATGAACATTACAAGTGGCAAATGGTCGTTATTTAACAATATTAACGCATTTACCATGTGTGTTGTAAATGGTGCGTTGTTATTTGGTATGGCAGATGGGGTATATCAATACGGTAATGATTCGTCTGACACCAATTTTATACCGTTGGAAATTTGGACAGCATATAACAATTGCAAAACTGATTTGTTAAAACGGCTTAATTTCATACAGATACGCCATGCAAGCAGCGATAAAGTTAACCTGGTATTTAGCGTTTACAAAGATTTTGAGAACCAAAGTTACTATAACTGGTCTGACGATAGCGATGTGCCAGAAAGTTTAGGTGATACGGGCTTTATTTGGTCAGACGACCCGAACCCAAATGATCCAACACCAGGTACGGCGCAATGGGATACTGAATACTGGTCGGGCAGTTTTGGTGATATGACGGCAACCGCAGATACATATTCTGCCAGTGGGTTGGGTCACAATTTTAGCGTACGTATTAACGCAAATGTTAACAATATTAAGCATCAAGTTGTTGATTTGATGCTGTTATTCAACACAAGTAAAACAGCGATATAGGGGTAAAAAATGGGTGTTATATCATTAACATATTCAATGGAAACAGACCGTTTGGCAGGCATTAAAGCCAACAGTGTGCACGTTGATGCCAATTTTAGCACATTGTTAAATGCGACAAACAACAAGTTGGAAAAGGACGGCAGTATTGTGCCAACGGCAGATTTGCCTATGGGCAACCACAAATTAACTGGTGTTGCCACACCAACGTTGTCTGGTGATGCTGCAACCAAGGGTTATGTGGACAGCAATGCATGCATGTTGGCAGGTGCACAAACCATTACAGGTAATAAAAGTTTCAGCGGTTCTGTATCTTTTAGTAACACAATAAGCGGCAGTATAAATGGCAACGCAGCAACAGTAACCAATGGTGTTTACACAACAGGGAACCAAACTATCAATGGTACTAAAACATTTGGTGCTAGCCCAATAGTACCAACGCCAAGTGCAAGCGATAATAGTACCAAGGTAGCAACAACCGCGTGGATTCGTGCACACATGTCGCCAAACACGAGTAGTGTAACAACAATAAATGCGGCTGGTGGTTCTGCAAGTGGAACATATACAATTACAGGAAATGGAGGATGGCTTGTTTCGTTTGGCGTTAATGGCAGTGGGTCTATATATGTTAATGGCGTAGAGGTTGCAACGGGCAATTGGCGTCATAACGATTGGAGTGGTAACACTAATTGTCAAATTATTGTAAAGAATGGTGATGTAGTTAGTTGGAATTATAGTGGTACAAGCCCCGAAATTAAATTTATGCCGTTTGCATAACAAAGGAGTAAAAAATGGATAAAGAAGAAAATATAATTCAAGAAGAACCAATAATTGCAGAACCTGTTATTGAACAACCACAGGAAAAAGAATGTCCGTTTGTTCCTGCGCCGGCAGGGTCATTGTATGCAAATATAGATATAAACCATAAACTTATAATACAAAATCAAGCCGATGCGTTTGAACAGGGGTTGCCCGTTGTGGAATTTGAATCTGCTTGGAATGGTGATTTGTATGAAAAGGGTTATGCGCCAGCCAAACCAGAAGACGTTATCAAGCAAGAACGCATTACTGCACTTAAAGCCGAACTGGACAGCACCGACTACAAAATTATTAAGTGCAGCGAATGTTCGTTAGCAGGCATTGAATTGCCATATGATGTTGTTGCTTTACATGCACAAAGACAAGCAATTAGGGATGAAATCAACCAGTTAGAGGGCTAATTTACCATGGCAGAAAAAAAGCACGATTATTGGGCCAAGCAGTTGGAAATCGCGTATGGCGACGACAAATATAAGCAGTGGCAAAAATTATCAAAAGATATTACACGCCGTTATCGCAACCAGGCGTTTATTGCCGATAAGGACGTTAAAGCACGTAAATTGGACGATGTTTCCAAGGGGTATAACCTGTTATACCGCAACGTTAGTGTGCGTTTACCGTTTATATTGCCGTTTATACCAAAGGTGCAGGTTGACCGCACCAACCGCGATAACGATGGTGTGGCACGTACGGCATCAATGATACTGGAACGCGTAACAAACAAGATAGCAGATTGCCCGCAGTTTAAGCGGGCTTTATCATATGCCAAATTGGACGCTGAACTTACCAACATGGGTATTATTTGGGTAAGTTACGCACCATACCGCACAGAAGATGGGCTGGTAAAAGAGGATATTACGTTTGATTTTGTTGGCCATGACGATTTTATATGGCAAAAATCAAAGCATTGGGATGATTGCGGTTGGGTTGCACGCCGGTTTCGCATGCGTGACGAGGATGTTAAAAAACAGTTTCCACGTTTACGCGGGTTGGATGTTAGCGCATCAGCAGACGAACTGGACGAGTTGGAAAAACAGGGCTTAATTGACCAAAAAGACCGCGACGATAAAACGGTATCTGTTTATGAAATTTGGGATAAATGGGATCGTAAAGTTTATATTTACCATCCGGCGTTTAAGCGCATATTGGCAACATATGATTACCCGTACCAAATTGAATTTCCATGTGCAAAGCCGTTAAGTTATGACGACTTTACCGACAGCACTGTACCAGTGCCACGCCATGCACAATATTTAGCGCAATACACCGCGGTTGATAAGGTTAACCAAAAGATAACCGCAATAAAGGACACATTGCGTGTTGTTGGTGCATATGATGCAAGTGTGTCTGATTTTGGCAAGATATTTGATGCTGATAATGAAAACAGCATGATTGGCCTTAAAAACACCGAAAAGTTAGAGGGTAAGCAAATTGCCAACCTTACATGGTTTAACGACAATGCACCGGCAGTTGCTGCGCTGGAACAGTTAAAGGTTGTGCGTGACGAATACATTGCCGATATACAGAAAGGTTTGGGTATTTATGACGTTATGGAGGGTGAAACACAAGCCCAGGATGCGTATGGCACAAACCGGTTAAAGGGCAGTTTTGGCACAATGCGGTTGCAAGACGACCAAAAAGATGCGATTTACTTTGTGCAGGAAACCATGCGCATTGCATGCGATATTATCTGCCAAGCGTTTGAGCCGTTGTCGTTGCTTACATATTCCACAATTGAATATGACGAACAAACGTTGCCACAGGTTATGCAGGCAATTGAACTGTTAAAGACAGAAAACCTTAAAAACACACGTTTAACCATAAGTTTGGAAGATGTGCGCAGTTACTATGACGCTGATTACAAAGCCAACATAAGCGAACTGTGGACAAACGTGTTTGCACAGTTGGATAAGGTTGCTGTGATGGTACAGAACATACCGGAAATGGCAATAATTGCAAAGCCAGCCATCATGTCCATGATACGTGGTTACAAAGTGGGTGCGTTTGTTGAACAGGAAATGGAAACAGCGATTGACAATGCGATTGCTGCATATCAACAGCGTATGGCACAGCCACAACAGCCATCACCAGAACAATTGAAAATGCAGGTTGAACAGCAAAAAGTAGAGGTTCAGCAGCAAAAGTTGCAGTTAGATGCGCAAAAAGCGGGCGTTGAGTTAGAAAACACCGCTATGAAAGACAAAACCGCGCTGGCATTGGAAAACAAGCGTGCTGATGCGGAAATTGCGAAAATCGTATCTGACACTGAAATCAACAAAGCAAAGATAGGCATTATGCAACAGGATGCAGACCGTAAGGAACGCGAACTGGATGCGGAAATTAAACTGGCAATGTATTCGGCACTGCACCCCGATGTTGCCGTAGATACCAATTTGGGCAGTGTAAAATAAGGGGTAAAGAAAATGGGAAGTACACCAAGCGCACCGAAATATAACCAGTCGGCAGATATTGCCGAGCAGAACCGCTTGAACCAAGCGGCAGGACTACAACAATATGCCAATGTAAATGGGCCATTGGGTTCATACAGCACATCAATTGACCCAGCAACAGGGCAAATAACCGTTAATAAGCAGTTGGGTGCAAGCAGCCAAGCGGCACAAAACGCACAGTTAGCAGCGTTAAGCAATTATAGTGGTGACCCAACCGAGGCGGCAAATGCGTATTACAACGCACAAATGGCGTATTTACAGCCACAGTTAAACCGACAGGTGGAACGTGCGGAAAGTTCGCTTACCAATCGTGGTTTGCCATTGGGCAGTAACGCATGGAACAGCGCAATGGGTGATATATATGACGCACAGAACCGTACATTAACGGCATTGAGCAACGAGGCATTGGCAAATGGGCAACAGTATCAGACCAACATACTTAACCAAGCAGCATTGGCAGGTGGGCAAGTTATTGACCCTGCGATGGTTGCGGGTCAAGCCGGTGCTGGTTTGGAAAACACCTATGACAAACTTTATCAGAACCAGGTTGACCAATATAAAACCAAAATGGCGAAACAAAACTCGCTAACCAGTGGTTTATTGGGTGCAGTTGGCACAATTGGTGGTGCGGTTTTAGGTGGCCCAATTGGTGCGGCAATTGGTGGTTCGCTACTGGGTAGTGCTAGCAAGGCGGTAACCGATGTTAACGGTAATTATATGGGTCAAGTTGGTGGATATGGAACATACCAGGGTTAAAGGGGGTAAAAATGAATGAAAATAACAATAATGTAAATGGTGTTTTAGGCGCGTTGGGTTATGGCGCGTTGCCACAATCAGTTGTGCCAATTACAAAAACACAAACGCAAATGCAACGCACCCAGTATGACCCCAACAAATTAAAAACACTTATGGATGCGCTGGGCGCACCAAAGGCGGTGCCAGGTATGGGCGAAACATTGGCAAATGCATTGGCGGCCATGGAAAACCCACAGGCGTTTACAGGTGGTTTTGGGGAACAAATTATTGACCCATGGAGCACCGGTTTAACCGCGTTGGCGCGTGGCTTTGGCACAACATATGGCGCACGCAAGGCGGCAGAACGCGATGCGGCAGAAACTGCACGTGAAAACGCAATTAAGGCGGCACAATTAGATGCAGAGGCCAGCAAGCAGGCGGTTACCAGCCAAGTTGCAAGCGATTATTTGAAAGTCAATGATCCAAATGCAGGTGGTAATACGGCGTATCGTTTTGAGCCAGAACGCATTAACGACCTTAAAGAACTTAATGATAAGGCAGGACGTTGGGCAACAGAATGGGGTAAGGGTGTTAGTGATATTTTGAGTAGCGACCAATCAAAAGCGTACAACGAATTTGAGGGCAAGGCAAAACAGTATGTGCAAGACCAATTGAAAAAGATTTATGGCGCACAAATGACCGAGGCCGAGGGCGAACGTTTCTTTAAGTCAATGGGTTTATCACCATATTTAGCACCAGATTTACGTTGGAAATTGGTTGAAAGTGCATTAGACGATTTAGCACGCAAAAACAACACAACAATCAAACCACAAAACACAGCAATTGACGATTTTATGAAAGGAACGAAATAATGAACAACACAAGACCGGTGGGTGTATTACGCTATAATGCTGAAATTATGCGAGATAATGGTGCACCAAAGGATGTTATAGCCAAGTATTTGGCCGACAATGGTTCGTCTTTTGAGCAGATTTTAGCGGTGCCAAAACCAAACGATAACGAATTGGCACGCATGTTGGAAAGCGAAAAAGATGGTACGTTTGCAGCAGGACAAGAAAAACTTGCACAAGCACAAAAAGCGGCTGAAACACATAAAAAAATAATTGATGCGCTGGGGGTGGCACAGGGCACCGCCCGGTCTTTTGGTAACGGTTTATTATTTAACATGGCTGACGAGGCAGAAAGCGCATTAACAGGACAACCGGTTGCCGATATACGTGCAGAACAAAAAGATTTTACACAAAAACACCCGGTATTGTCCATAGGGGCAGGTGTAGGTGGCGCATTAGCAAACCCAATTAGTCGTGCATTACCGGTGGCAAAAGGCACAGTGTTAGGTTCGCAAACATTGGCAAAAAGTTTAATGGGCTTGGCACAGGGTGCAGGTTATGGTGCGTTATACGGTTTGGGTGAGGGCGAGGGAGTGGCTGACCGTCTTTCCAAAGCAAAAACTGGTGCAGAATGGGGCGGTGCAATAGGCGGGTCGCTTCCATGGGTTATTGAGGGCATAAAAGCGGCAGGACGTTTAGGCGCAGATGTTGCAGGCCAAGCCAGCGGTGCCGGTGGTGAATCATTAAAGCGTGCATATGATGCAGGAACACGTAATAGTGAAACATTTAAGAACGCCATGCGTGGAAAATCGGGCGTATATGACGTCGTTGACGATGTTGATAATGCTGTGCGTTCTTTGGAAAAAGCAAGGGGACAAGCATTTCAAAATTCATTACCAAAAAACAAACACACGTTATTATTGTCTGATAAAGCAGTTAAAGAGGCGTTTAATAAAGCCACTGGCGAAATATCTGGTGTTACAGCAGGTGTTGATGATGTTGCAGCAAACGCATTAACCAAGGTTGATAAATTGCTTACGAACGCAAAATATAATGGTGGTTTAACATTTGATAATGCCATGGAAATAAAAACAGCAATTGATGGTATTATTGAGCCATTGTCGCGTGCCGGTGAAAAAAATGCAATACGTATAATTAAACCAATACAAAATGCGTTAAAACAAACCATGATTGAGGCAGGGCCAGAATACGCAACCGCATTAAAAGAATTTTCCAAATCAAGTAAAATTATAGATGCATTAAAGGGGGCATTTACCAGTAAAGACCCAACGACAGAATTGCGTAAAATACAGGGTATTACACGTCAATCTGTGGCGGCTGCACAGGGGGGCAAACAAGAGTTGGGTAAATTGTTGGATGCGGTATCTGGTAAAAAAATACTGGATGCGGTTGCCGGTGGACAAACACAACAGTTAATACCACGTGATCCATTACGTGCAGGTGGTGCGGTTGCAACAGCATTGTCAACACGTGCATTAAGTGCAAACCCGTTGGGTGTATTGTCAACATTGGCATTTTCACCACGTGCATCGGGCGAAATAGCATTTGCGTTGGGGCGTGCGGCAAGCAAAGTGCCACAAACCAATACAAATGCGGTTATAAACTTACTAAACGCATTACAAAAACGTTAAACCCAAAGGAAAACCTATGAAAAAATTAAATACCCATGTTTATGACGTGGAGGCCAAACCGGTCAACATGCATGTTGAAACAGAAAACAATCATAAATACGTTGAGGATGGTAAAATTACTGTGGGTAATAAAATACGCGTTACAGACAGTATTGATACCAAGGCGGCAGTTGAAACCACGCCAGACGGAAAAATTAAGCCGTATGGTTTGGATGCCGATGGTGCGTATGATGTTGAGGTAAAAGAAAAAGTTGCAGACAGTGTTGTTGATAAACACATTGACACTGCGATTAAAAAAACAACACCCAAACCCAAAAAGCAAAAAAATGGCGTTCACCATTAAAACCATTACGCCAGACACACCAAAAACACAAAAAGACACGCCCGACAGTAACCTGCGGCGTGTTTTTAGGTTCTGGCACAGGGGCGAATACCAATTACGCCCAATTGACAGCATTGTGGTGCAGTTACGATTATCGTTATTGCATGCAAATGAACTAGTGGTGCGTAAGCAAACGGACGTACTAGACGAGATACTGGCGCGGTATATACGTAAGCGTGCATTACGCGAACACCATGCGCAAAACGAAATGCGCGATATGATTGTGGTGTTGCGTTTGTCGTTAATGCGCACATTGTGGAAAAAGCGTGGGTATTTAGATTTGCCGTATATTGATAGTGTTATACGCGACACAATTAAGAATTTCCAAAACAAACACCAAACCCAAATAAAGCAAGAATACTGGGGCGTTTTAGCGCGTGAATGTTGGGCGGAAATAGACCATGCAGCACGCGTTGAGGCAGAACAGGAAAGAGAACCCGTTGATATTGGCGACGACGATATTGACGCATGGATAAATAGCGAGATATAAAATGGCACAAAAACATAATGTAGAATATTCAGAAAAACCTATGACGCGTGATGGGGCAATGCAGGGGCCAAGCAGACGGTACCGCAGATTGCGTCACCCAAATTTTCCAGCAATAGAGTGGACAGCAAAGAACCCGTTATTACAACGTGGGGAAATTGGTATTGAAATTGACACCAACCGCATGAAAGTGGGTAATGGCTATACATTATGGAATGATTTGCCATATGCAGCAGAAACAGTGGCCAAATGGGGTGAAATTGGTGGTGATATTGCAGACCAGACCGATTTGATTGATATGGTGGATGGCAAGGTTGCTGACGAGGCACAATTGCGTGCAGATGCTGACGATGCATTACAAGATAGTATTGATGGTGTCGCGGACGATTTAGCGGACGAGGTAAGTGACCGTCAAGATGCAGATACCGCATTACAGGGCCAAATTACTGACAACAAAGACACAATGGACGGCCATATTGCAGACACCAATAACCCGCACAGTGTTACTGCCGCGCAGGTGGGGTTAGGAAACTGTGATAACACAAGCGACTTGGATAAACCAATAAGCACAGCCACACAAACAGCGTTGGACGGTAAGGTAGATAAAAATGCCGCTATTACTGGCGCAACCAAGTGCAAGATTACATACGATAGTAAAGGTTTGGTAACAGCCGGTGCTGATTTGGCCGAAAGTGATATACCAGCACTGCATTTAAGCAAAATAACGGATGTAACCGCCAGTGCATCAGAGGTAAATGTTTTAGACGGTATTACAGCCACGACAACCGAATTAAATTACACAGACGGCGTAACAAGTAATATACAAACACAGTTGGACAATAAAGTTGCTGCAAATGCTGCCATTACCGGTGCCACAAAGTGTAAAATTACATATGATAGCAAGGGGTTGGTTACGGCTGGGGCTGATTTAGCGGAAAGTGACGTGCCTGCATTACATTTAAGTAAGATTACCGATGTTACAGCAACCGCAGCAGAGGTAAACGTGCTAGATGGGGTTACAGCCAGCACTGCGGAAATAAACGTTTTGGATGGTATTACGGCTAGCACCACAGAACTTAATTATGTTGACGGTGTTACCAGCAGCATACAAACACAAATCAATGGCAAACAGCCAGTGTCTGCATCTGCATATAACATGGGTAATAGCAGTGGTGGGTGGACAGCCATGTCAAACGCACAACAAGATGCGTTAAACAGTGGTGCAACAACAACGAACATTGGGCAAATTGCCACCAACACTGGTAATATTGCAGACGAGGTAACAAACCGCCAAAACGCGGATATTGCGTTACAACAACAAATAGATGCAATTGTTTCCAAATCTGACGTTGTAGATATTGTGGGCACATATGCAGATTTGCAAGCGTATGACACGAGTACATTAGGCAACAATGACGTTGTAAAGGTTTTGGACGATAGTACACACAATGACGCACAATCGTATTATCGTTGGGTTATAACCGGTGGTGTTGGCGCATGGGTGTATATTGGTAGTGAAGCAGAAACATACACCAAGGCAGAAACAGATACGTTATTAAACGCTAAACAGGACACCTTAACTGCTGGCACCAACATACAAATAACCGGCAGCACTATAAGCGCAACGGATACAACATATACTGGCAGTGACGGTATAACATTAACCGGTACAAACTTTACCAACAGTGGTGTGCGCAGTATAGCCAGTGGCACAACCAACGGCACAATAAGCGTTAATACGGGTGGCACAACGGCTGATGTCGCTGTAACAGGTTTGGGCAGTGCTGCATATACAAGCAGCAGTGATTATGCAACGGCTGCACAGGGTGGAAAGGCCGACACAGCGGTACAGCCAGGCGATTTGGCGACAATTGCAACGACTGGCGATTATGACGATTTAATAAACAAGCCAACAATACCGGCTGCACAGGTAAACAGTGATTGGGATGCAGTTTCTGGTGTTGCACAGATATTAAACAAACCAACGCTTGGTACAGCAGCAGCGGCAGATACAACAGATTTTGCGACAGCGGCACAAGGCACTTTGGCAAGTACGGCATTACAGCCAGGCGATGATGTGTCTGACTTGAATAACGATGCTGGTTATCAAACGGCTGCGGATGTCGCAACAGCAATAAGTGGTAAACAAGACACATTAACAGCCGGTACCAATATAACAATTACTGGAACAACAATAAGTGCCACAGATACCACATACAGTGTTATGACAGGTGCAACGGCAGGCGATGCAGGTACCAGTGGTTTAGTTCCAGCACCAGCAGCAGGCGACCAAGCAAAGTTCTTGCAGGGTGACGGAACGTGGGCAAACCCAACGGCTGCAACAGCGTGGGGTAACATAAATGGCACGTTAAGCGACCAAACCGATTTGCAAAATGCGCTTAATGCAAAAGCCAATAGTGCAGATATAGGAAATGCAACGCTTACAATACAGAAAAACGGCACTACGGTTAATACATTTACAGCCAATGCAAGTAGTAATGTTACAGCAAATATAACGGTTCCAACAAAGATAAGTGACCTTACCAATGATAGTAATTTTGCCAACAAAGATTTAAACAATCTTACGTCAACAGGTAAAGTATTTGTTGCGCATGGTTCTAAACCAAGTGCAACAGTTACTACTTTATCAGTTGGTGCCACAGGAACAGAATACACTGCGCCTGCTGATGGGTATTATTATTGTGGTGTTACCCCACAACAATCTGATAGGCAGTGTACATTTGGAGTGCTGGTAAAATCTTCTGGGAATGTAGAAAAATATAAAATTTTAAGGACTTCATACGGTGCTGGCGACGTTCAACAAGCAATAGCCCCAGTATCAAAAAATGATAAATTTGTTTTAGATTATTTAGCACGTGGCACATGGAACCTTGTTAAATTTATATATGCTAATGGCACAGTATAGGAGAACAAATATGTATAAAGCAATAAAAGATAATAAAATTATAGCGGTGTCTGATACAGATACGGAATTCTTTTGTATGGTAAAGGATGCAGTGGTTGAAGATACAGAGCATTGCGCGAGCGATTATACAGAATACAACAAACAATTTTTATTAAAAACCGAAATACCAGCACCAACAAAAGAAGAACAATCAGAACAAAGGGCGTTTGCGTACAAACAAGAAATCGACCCAATCACAGCGCATATACAACGGTTGCGTGACGATGACCCAGAAAGCGAAGAGATTGCGGAGTTAATTGCGGAACGTGATGCCAAGGTTGCGGAAATCAAAGCGCGTTACCCGTATCCAGAAGAACAATAATATAAGGGGGCAAATATGCATAAAGTAAAGGCAGAACCAAAACCAACAATAAAAGACGTATGGGCGCAATTATGGCGCGAATACAAGCGTGAATGGAAAGACCTGTGGGAAAAGTATAAGTCGGTTATTATACCGTTTGTTAAGGGTACATTTGCATATGTATGGCAGTTGGTTTACGGCTTAATAAAGTTATTGGCGGCAGGGTTATACGGTACGGGTAAAATCATACTGGAAAGATTACTGGCGTTAATAAAAAAAGCATAAGGAGTGAACAATGCCATGCGGTAAAAAACGTAAAAAATAAAAACAGGGGGCAGTTGCCCCCGTTTTGTTTGTGGAGGGTGCATTATGTATCGTATTCATTTGACGAGCCAAAAGTTTTTTTATGCAGTTGGTGGCGTTATTTGGGGCTTTACCCAGGAAATACACGCCGCTGTGTTGGGGTTGTTTATACTGTTATGTATTGACACAGTAACAGGGTTTATTGCGGCACCATATAGGGGGCAAAAACGCACATCACGTGGGTTGTCACGTTTTATACAGAAAATAATAACATATGTTATCGCAGTATTGGCAGCATTTGTTGCAGAAAAATTAACATTTCCATCATATGCACAGGGTGTAGAGTTAGCGTTTTGGGTTGCGCTGGCTATTGATGGTGTTGAGTTATTAAGCATTTTTGAGAACCTGTATGACATAACAGGTTTGCGTGTTTTTCAGTTTTTAACCCAGTTGTCGTTTAAGAAAATCAGCGAAAAAATCGGCATGGAAATACAACCACAAGACGTAAAAACCAAAGGGGCGAACCATGTTGGAAAGCGCAAGCAAAAAAAAGTGGAAAAACCTGTATCGTGAACAGATACGTATGGGTATTTGTTACTGCTATTTATGCGAAAAACCGATCACAGACCAAAACGATTTTAGTTTGGAACATGTAATACCGGTAAGCCGTAATGGGCTTAATACGCCAGGCAATTGGCGACCAGCACACAAGGCGTGCAACAACGACAAAGGTGCACTTACCTATGACGAATATAGGTTGTACCGGCAGTTGTTAGCAAAAAAACATGGAAAAGTTAAATAGGGAGGGTGCGCATGAAAGCATACGAGTTTGTAACCGATGCCAAGGCAGGTAAAACCATAAAATTGGCATTATTCAGTGATATACACTTTGACAGCCCTGATTGTGATAGGGAAACATTAAAAAAGCACCTTGATTTTTGCTTAAAGGATGGGCGGTACATACTGTTTGGTGGTGATTTGTTTGATGCTATATTGCTAAAAGACCAAAAGCGCGCTGTACCGCATTTAATTGAAAATACCGATTGCCAGTTAAACGCCAAACTGGACAATATTTATGCGTTCTTAAAGCCATACCAAAAACAGATATTGTTTTTTGGGCGTGGCAACCACGAGGAAAGCATACTTAAATATAATGGCCTGGACGTGTTGCAAATGCTGGCAACAATGTTAAACATGGGCCAAGAGCATAAAATACTGGTGGGTAACTATGCAAACTTTTTACGGTTTACAGCCAAAGATAACACAGGCAAGTTATGTTTTTACGATATATACCAGCACCATGGCGCAGGTGGTAGTGCACCACAAACAAAGGGCATGTTAGATTTTCAACACATTGCCAAAGGTGTAAACGTAGAGTTAATTTGGATCGGGCACAAGCATAATGCGCTGGTTGATTATAGTAACCCCATTATGTCAATTAACACACAGGGTGACGTAGTGCTTAAAAACCGTCACTGCATACAGACCCCAAGTTATCAAAAAGGGCGCACAATTGATTATAACGCCAATTTTGCAGAACGATTTTATAACCATACATCGTTGTCGGGTTTTGGTGAAATAAACCTGCGTATTGAACGTGAGGGGAAAGAACTTAAAGGTGGACATAAACGGTTTATGTTTGTGCCAGACGTAAAAATAACCACCATACCGGCAATAACCATAGGCAAAGTGCAAACAGCACTGTTAAAACAAAAACAGAGGTAGAAACATGAAACAAGGCATATCGTGGGTTATAATTGGGTTTATGTTGGGTTGTACGCTTATGTTGTGTGGCTGTGCGCACAAAACCCCAGTAGAAACAATTGCAGATAATACAACAGCACAGGTTGTTGCGCTTGAAAAGACGTTGGCAAAGGAATGCAAGACAGATGCGGTTATGGCACAAATAGATAACATTAAAGCGGAAATAGCCGGTGTACCTGCTGCATGTGAATTACAGATAAAACCAATACGCACAGAACGCAACGCGCTGGCATTGGCATTGTTGGCTATTATTGGGTTGTTTATAGCGCGTGTTGCAAAAAAGGTGTTGTAATATGAAATTCACAGTAAATGAATTGTTGCGTGCTGGTTCACATAAGTGGAACGAGGCAGAGGTTGATGCGGTTACATTGCGTAACTTAAATGATTTGGTGCGTAAGTTAAACAAACTAGGGTTTACGCCACCACGTACAGCCACGTCATGTTTGCGTTCGTTGGCCGACCAAAAACGCATTAACCCAAGTGCTATGGGTTCGTGCCATTTGTATGGTGCAGCAGTGGATATTGGCGATGCGGACGGTAAGTTAAAGGCATGGTTACAAACATCAGCCGGTAAAGCAGCATTGGTGGAATGTGGGTTATGGGCAGAGGCATACGATAAAACACCAACGTGGGTGCATTTACAGATATATGCACCAGCATCATTTAACAGGGTGTTTAACCCTTGACGTTATGGCACAAAAGTTATTATGGTTATATTGGTGTGTCACCCCGCTGTAATAGCGGGGTATTTTTTTGTGCAAATTTTGTGCAAACTTTGTGCAAAAATGTGCGTTTTTGTGCAAAAAAGAAACAAAATAGGACATTTTTGCGATTACATATTGCCGCAGGTAGTTGACACAAAAACAAATAAAAAACCGCAGGAATCTGCGGTATTCTTATCTTGGTGGCCCTGATCGGACTTGAACCGATACTCCTTGCAGAACTTGATTTTGAGTGAAAGGGGTCATAGTTAAAAACCCGCAGAAAACGGGCATTTTACGATTGTGTGTCAGGTTTTTGTGCAAAATTTGTGCAAAACAGGGTATTCATGGCTGTGGCAGAATCGTCATTTACCAAGTGTGCATATTTTGTTGTAACCGATAATGTACGGTGGCCCAACACCGTTTGTACAACCTTTAAGTTACCAGAGTGGCGTAGCAACCATGTTGCTGTGGTGTGGCGCAGGGCATGAAAGTTCCTGTATGGCACACCGGAACGCACAAATGCTGCTGCCCACGCTGCTTTTACATCGCGAACCGGTTTGCCACGCCGGGTAAATACATATTCGCATGTGTGTGGCAAATTGCGTAAAATATCAGCCAATGGTTCCACCAGTGGCACAGAATTGGGGTTGCCGTCTTTGCCCATATACACAATTTGGTGGTTTGCCCAATCTATTTGATCCCAACGTAAACCCAAAACACGCCCACGACGTAAACCAGTATAAAGCGCACACCATATTATTGGGCGCAGGTGTTCGGCAGCGGCATCAACAAGGCGGTTGATTTCGTCCATGTCCTTGAAAAACTTAATATTTTCTTTGGGTTCTTTTAACCGGAATGCTAAAATCTTAAATGGCGGTGTATTGCATTCCCAATGTTCATGTGCACGTGTACAAATTGACGATAAACAACACAGATACCGGTTAATTGTTGCAGGCGTGCGCCCATTTTGTTGAAACGCACCTATAAAGTTTGATATGTCCAGTTTGGTAATTTGTGATAATGGCGCATTTGGGTTAAAGTGGCGCAACAGGTTTTTTATCATATATAATAAACTGGATGCACTGGACAAGTTTTGGCCATATTCCAACCACCATTTTGTTGCAGCAGCATCCAATGTTATTTCATGGGTGTTTATAGGGTTATTTAAGATTTGGTTAACACGTTTGATTGCCCATTGTTGCGCCGCAGACCTTTCCGTTGTTCCAGTAGTTTCGCGAATGATAACTCGCTGTCCATTAGCGACAACCGAGATATATGCGTGCCACGTTTCGCCACGTTTGTATAGTCGGAATGGTGTATTTCCGTTGTGTTTAGCCATGTGTCCAAGTCCTGTTGTCTAAAACGCATTTTAACGCCATACGGTTTATATGGCAAACGCCCGGCGTTAATTTCCGCCATGAACGTTTTATACGACATGCTGCCAGCCCTTTCCCGTAAGTATTTAATAGATGCGTCAACAGTTAATAGTTTATCCATTTTTTACACCTTTTTGTTCTGTTTTGCAAGGTTTTGTTTTAATTTCTCTTGTGATATACACAGGTTTATCGTCTTTGCCCATACACACCGCCAATATAGTATTAGTTTTATCTAACAACATTTGTGCAGTTGCTTTTGCCATTGCTTTTACTTGGGCTTTTGTCATTGGTTTGCCACCAAAGTGCATGTCAGCCAACAATGGTTCAATCATTTTTTGCCTCCCTATAAAGACAACAATAATTTAATTAACACAGCGTAATATATTGAAATTAAAACGATTATTGATACTCCTAGTGCGTGTAACAGAAAATCACTCATTTTTTACCCCCTATTCGTTGTCCAAGTTTAATTTCCCAACACCATGCCAACCCCAAATCATTGGGCTTGTTGATAATTATTTTTATGCCGGCTATGGTAAAAGTCATTGTGGTTGCAGTATAACCCTTATGAAAAACCACTTTGTTGTATAAGTGACATTCAGTTGTTTCCGTTGGGTATATTTTTGCGCCACCACAAAAACGTTTGTTCCAGTATTCACTGTATGCGCGGTATTCGCTTGTTTTTTCGCCGCTGGCTATTTTGTCATACCATTTACTTTTAAGAACCAAATGTAAAGTTTTTGGGCCATTAAGTTTACTTTTTGGCGGTATAACCTGCCCAAGCCCATGCACATACAGATAACTGTATTGCACTTGTGTTTCGTCTTTTAATGCATTTACAATTGCCGCTGTGCTGTCCATTATTTACCCCACAATTTTTTATTGTTTAATTCATTTAATTTGCGCTGGTGTTCAATGGCGCGTTCGGCTGCACTATCTGCAACGCAACCAAGCGTTAGATATTCCGCCATTACAAACAACACACCAACAAAAATGTACACAACAGCCATAATACCATGGTCGCCATAGTACAGGAAATTATTGCCAGTAAACATGTAATACCACATGTCAGCAATTAAAATTAAAAGCGTAATCATTTTATTCTCCTCCATCTGTTAGCGTATTCGCCACATCCGTTAAACAACACATATTCGCGTCCACACACTTTGCATTGGCGGTGTGGAATATGTATGTGTTCATACTCATAGCCGTTTGGACAATATGTTTCATCCCAATAAGCCCACATGTGTTTGCATTTCATTTTACATCCTTTTGTTCCAGTTTTTCATGCTATTAACCCTTTCTTTTTTGCTTCGTATTTATATGCGTACACACCTTGTTCGCTTATGCCCATTTCACGCGCAATTTGCGACACCTTGAACCCCATGTTGTATAATTCAACATATTGTGCCATACGGTTGCGTTTTTGTTGGGTAACAACCTCTTTGGCGGCTGCTTTTAAGTCGTCCATGGCATCGTTAATTTCCTTGTCAATATATACAGGTGGTTTGCGATGCTTTTTTGCGTATTCAACGTAAGGATCAAGGCACACCCGCAATGTTTCAATGTCAGCAAATTCAACGTCAACCGTTGTTAATTCGTCTGTTTTTTTATCAAACAACCATAATTCCGTTTGTACGCATGGTTTACGGCATTTGCCCAAACTTGTGCTGCATGGGTTGCTATACCGGCCTAAAAAACACTTTTCCAGGTTAAATGGTTCTTCGCGCCATAATATGTCTGGTATTGGTAAGCCGTCCGGACCATATTGTAAGACGGGTGCCGTTGTGCGTGGCGCAGGCGGTTCCGGTAATGGTGCCGGTGTTATAACGGTTGGCTTTTTAGGTTTTATTTCCGCGGGTATGTCGTCCGTATGTTCAGTGTCAAATATGTTGCGTGGTATATCTTTGATAGTTTCCGGTTTACCCAGTTTAATTGGTGTAAACCGTTCCATTATTGCGGGATCTTGTAAATAATCCCACACCGAACAAGCAATAGCATTGCACATGGATAATTGGTTAGCATCTGCGGGCATGTGTGCCACAGTTTCAACGATACGCCCCAAAATTTCGTATTTGCTAAATGGTGTTGTCATGGGTTTATTCCTTTCCTTTATTTTGGTTGCACCCCCAGGAGTTGAACCTGGTATCACTGGCTTATGGGGCCAGTATGGTTGTTCCGTTCCACTCGGGTGCCATTGTTATTTAACAGCCAAGTTTGTTTTTGTTACTAGGTGGGCACCATCAATTACGGCACCTGCCTGTATTGCCTCTTTTATTTTTACTTTGTCCGGTGCGCTGGTGGTTGCTGTGCGCATGTATTCGGGGTTGTTAAAATCGGGTGCAACATACACACTGGTGCTGGCGCGTGTGCCAACAGTAAATGTGCCCGCAGTAAGTTTTGGTTGCCCACTGCGTGCCAACATGTCCATCATGTATTGTTCCAGCCGTTCCAGTGCTTTTATTTCGCGATCTGCTTTATCAAGTAACCGTTGTGCCTCGGCTTTTATTGCTGTAACATCAGCCATTTTGCGTGCGCGTATTTTGCATAAACTTTCCATGCCGCGTTCAATGGTTTCCGTTTTGGCAACCATAAGGTTGTTAAAGGCATCCATGTCAATATCGCCATCAGCATATAAAATGTCGTTTATGGCGTTTTCAATAAGTTCAATTTCCTGGTACAGTTTCATGTTATGCCTCCATATTTGCCTGTGTTTCAATGTCCTGCAATATTTCAATCTTGCGGGCACTTGCTATTTCCGCCAATTCTTGCAGGTGTGGGTTGCCACGTTGTCCGTTAAGCAATTTTTGCAGTTCTGCAACCGATGTTGTGCGTTCAGCAATACCGCGGAAAGCGTTTGCTGTTAACCATTCGTCCGGTGTTGCCTCCTTTGGCGTTTTGGCGTTTTTAACCACAACCACACTGTCCGGTTCGCTAAATGGTATTTCGTCGTCAATAACAGGTGGTAAATCATTGTTTTCTTGGTGCGTAATGGCGGTTTGCACCTCGTCAGCGGTGGCAATACCAACCCCGTTAATACCAATACCCATAAAGCCCAATGCACGCCCAACGGCACTTGTTTGTGCATTTTCAATATAACTGGTTTTATTTACCATACTGCCTGGCTTGTTTTGCCATTCGTGTGCAAAACCATCAGCAACAATCTTGCCAGTATCGTCTTTTACAACAGCGCGGCATACACATACACCATGTTCCATATCTAAAAATGGGTATGATGTTTCAATTGAGTATGTTGGAAACTTTTCGCGGAAAAATTCCACGCGGCTGTCTACTGTGGCATATTTTTTGCCCTTAATGTCAATTGTTTGTATTTTTGTTTTTTCCATGGGTTCCACCTTTGGTTAAAATTGGTTTGCTGGGATATTCTTGTTGTGCCACGCTAATACGTCGTTGGCGGTTGGCACAGGTTCGTTTAACATAACCGTTAATTGATCGGCAGGTATTACACTGTCTGTAATAGTCGGTACATTAAAAATGCGTTTAATTAAGTTTTTCATGGGCTGCCTCCGTCTTTTAATATGTGCGTAATTCTTGGTATGGATCGGTGTGGGCATCGTAATACGCTTCCTGTTCGCAGTTTGGGTTGTTGCAAACCCTGTAATCGTGGTACGGCCCAGTTATTTCGGTTGTGTTTTCGCGCAACACCCATTCGCCACATTTGGCGCACTTAACATATGTATCGTCAATGTAATCGTCCATTAAGTCAGTTAATGTTTTAAGGGAGGGTTTGTCGCCCAAGTTGTCGGAAACATACAAATATGCGTTTCGTTGTTCGGCAAACGTTGCCTTACGGTTAAGGCGGCGTTCCAGTTCGTTTGTAATTATAAGTCGTAACATCGTAAGTCCTTTTGGTTTGGTTACGATGGTAATAATACACCATATATTTATCAAATGCAAGTAAAAAATAACAGATAATGTAATTTTTTATAAAAGTGTGAAAAATTATAAAATGGGTCAATGGGTCATCCCATTAAAAAAGCACCCCGCAGGGTGCGTAAAACAAATAAAAACTGGTTAAACCCAATATAACGCCAAGTGCAATAGTTATAATTATTATTTGTGCTTTTTAACCAAACGTATGACCCAATAAGAAAACCATGTTACCGCAGTCAACCATGCAATTATTGTGCATGTTGCCCAAAATTGTGATTGTGGCAGGCAAGATGGGCACCATAATAAACACGCCGGGTAAAAAATCAAAAACGCCAAAACGCCACATTTAATAATACCAGGGTGTTTGTGCATCCATTTTGTTAATGGGGTTGTTTTGGGTAATAATTCGTCAATAATCATAGCAATTGAAAAATACAAACACATGCAAAATAGGTAAGCCAGTATAATATCTTGAAAATCAATAATAAGTGTCACGTTATTTGCCTTTTTTGAACACATCGCCATTTACAGCCAGCAACGCGGACAACGTTTCTTTTATACGATCTGTATCCCGGCATTTTTTCGCCAAGAAATTTCGTACAAGTTTGCGCCGCTGGTCTGGGGTAAGCGCAAGTTTATTTTGCGCTAAAAATTCGTCAATGGCAAGCATTATATCAATTGCCATGTAATTATCACTGCTTATGGTTATTTCATCATCCGTTGCAAACAGGTTTGCCACTGGTACATTAAATTCGGCAGAAAACTTGTTTATAATGTTTATTGGTATTTCGCTGCGCCCCAATAGGTAATGCCCCAGTGCGCCCTGGCTTGATAAGCCCATACGCAAGGCCGCTTGTTCCTGGGTAATGTTTAACTGTTTAAGTATTTGTTTCATGCGCAGCCCTATACGCTTGCTGTCGTCTGAAACTGGAAAACCTGGCATAAAAAACCCCTTGCTTATTGTTTTTATTGTATTTTCAATAGCATGTTTTTACAAACAGATTATGTATTATTTTTTACTTGCATTTGATAAATATATAATGTATTATCCCATTTGTAACAAGGGGAAGCAAGAAATATGTTTATTTACATTACTTTTTCATTGTTATGAACCCACTAGGGCAGTTCGTTTGGTGGGGTCTTTCCAACCACCCCACCAGGCACCAAAAAACAACGGTTGGAAAGGGAAAGGTTGGAAAGATGAAATACAGAATATTAAACCCAAATGAAATTGAGGCCTATAACATAGGTTACCAAGTTGGTGCGCGACAAATTGTTGTGGCAGATATTGAGTGGGAATCCCCAATTGAAAAAAAATTGTATAGACAAGGTTATAATGCTGGCTGTCAAGACAGACGTCGCAGCAATGTAAGCACTGGGGTATGTGGGAGCAATGTAAACAATGTCAGCAATATAAGCAATACAAAATGTAAAAAAACTGAAAGCAATGTCAGCAATGTAAGCAATGTAGCATCTTCTATTGCTATTGCTAATACTGATAATAATATATTAAATAATAATAATTCTAGTTTACGGAATACGCGCGTGCACCCAACATTAGATGCAGTACTGGAATATGCCAAGCAACAAAACAGTGTTGCGGGCATGGGTGGTTTTGCGTGTTCACCAGAGTTAGCCGAACAATTTTGGATGTATTACGAAAGCCAGGGCTGGGTTAAGGGCAATAAATCACAAACACCAATTAGCGATTGGAAACCATTGTTGCGCCGTTGGGCGACCGACGAACACAACAGGGTTGCCACGCAAAAAATCAAAACGGCAGAGGAACCGTTTTATCTGTAACCAAGAACCAAAAACCAAAGGAAAGGAAAAATGACGATTGCAAAACAGTATATTGGTAAAATTGCCGAACTGTACAATGTTGCAGATAGCGCATTGGACAAAATGTACGGCAATGCCGAGCAAATAGACCATGCATTTGATGGTTATGCATGGGAAGATATATCACGCGCCATATCACGCTATTATGACCGTAAGAACGACAAGACGCGCCCACGTATAGCGCAAATTGTTGCAATTTTAGAATCAGAACGCGTGGAAAAGGTGCCAACGGTAGATTATGCCCCAAAAACAGAAACGCGCCCCACGACCCAATTAAATGCGATTAAAGCCACATTTAACAAACTTATAGACGTAATGATTGATTGTAGTGTGTTGCCAAGTGACAATGGGCAATTTATTGGTAGCGCATCGTTATTAAACCAGGATGGCACGCTTATGCTTAACCCGCAGCAAGCGTTGCAGTGGCAATTGGATGGGGTTGTAAACGATTACCCAGAATTATTTATGGCATACCCAAACCTTACGTTTTGGGAAAAGTTAGCCATAGCCATACAAAACAAGAAAATAACATTACGTCGGCGCACATGGGGTGTGCAGGGAGGTGCGTTATGATTATGCCAAAAGATTGTTCCACGTTCAACATGTCGCGCATTGAGTGCGAAATTTACCACGCTATGCAGGGTTGTAAGGATGTTAATGCGCTGTGCGGTATGTTCCACATGACCCGCAACCAGTTATTGCGCATAGCCACGTCAATTGAACGCAAATTGTATTTAACCAAACAACAAACCAAGAGGGCAGAAAATGACGACGGAAAGAGTGGTGATTAACATGCCGCGCTGGTTATTTGATAAGGCGGTATTAACGGCATTAGAACGTGATACGGGCAAAATGCCAATTATGGGCGAGATAGTGCGCATATTGAAAATTAAACAACAACGCTATGACCGCACACAGCATGCATACAATGTGCGCTGTGCAAACCTGGTTAAAGCAAGAGCATATAGGGGGGTGTGATGGCAAAACCAGAGGAAATTTTGGCACAACAGGTAACAGCCCGCTTAAATATTGCCCGCATGCTGTTTTTCCACCCAGCAAACGAGGGCAAACGTGGCTGGTCTGCAATACGCGCGTTTCACCGTAATGGTGGCAAGGCAGGGGTGGCTGATCTGGTAATACTGTTACCGGTTGGTCGGTGCGTATTTGTGGAACTTAAAGCAGATTACAACAAACAAACAGCAACGCAGGTGGCGTTTGAAACAGAGGTGCGCAAGCGTGGTTTTGAATATTACGTTTGGCGCAGTGTGGATGATGCCAACCAATTTTGCAACCAAATAGCAAGGGAGGGGTACAATGGAACAAAACTCGCAGGGTTATTTTAGTGAAATACGCCGCCGCCGGTTGATTTATGGCCCAGAACTTGGGGTGTTTATACGGCTGTGTGATTTATCAGCCAAAGGGTTTGCAAAGCCAAAAAGCGATTTATCGGACGAAAGCAAAGCGTTTAGCAATATACCCAGTATTGAACGCCGGGCAAAATACATTGCTGCGCGGTTAGCATTGTTGAACAACATAAAAGACAATGACGAATTGCGGTTTGTTGATATATGGGCACGTTGGGATACCGACATATTGAAAGCCATTGACAGTGGGCGTGTGCCGTACCGGTTGGCAAAGGATATTTTCCGCAGGGCGTTGGGTGATATTGTGGCGGCAGAAAAACGGAGGGCATAATGTTTTTTCAATACGGCATACCAACAGAAAACATTGTGCGCTGGTTACATGTGCAGATAGATGCTGCACAAAACCCCAATGGTATTGACATTGTGGTTGCGCCACATAAAAAACAGCGTTCATACCGACAGAACCGGTATTTAATGGAGGTTTGTGCCAATATTGTGCGGTTTTACCAAGATACAGGGTTTTTGCCACAGGGTTGCCCACGTTGGGCCATGACAACGCAAATACAAAAAGAGTTTTGGAAAGCGTTGTTGGGCGTAACGGAAACCCACAAGTTAAGCACAAAGCAGTTTGGTGAGTTTGTGGACAAAATACAGGCGGAAATGGTGCAACAAAGTGGTGGTGAATACCAACCAATTGTGCCGGACAGTGATTATTTAACCAGTTTAGTTGAGGAGGGGGCATATGCGTAAGTGTATATACTGTGGCAGTTTACCGTATGTGCGTGATTTAGGTGGGTTATTTTATGCACAGTGTAAT
>Ga0265301_10001049_pt1 | contig 37646 bp, 27 predicted proteins | sample AusTroGonzalo_MG_2_FD_193488 | JGI IMG/M metagenome (GOLD analysis project Ga0265301, IMG submission 193488) | Bovine rumen microbial communities from tropical cattle in Woodstock, Queensland, Australia - Gonzalo_04 | ecosystem: Host-associated > Mammals > Digestive system > Stomach > Rumen ...
GCCGAAATCCACAAGATCGGCGATTACTACTACTACGCCGGTACCTGGAGCGATCACTCCGACCTCATCCAGCAGGTTCCCCGCCGCTACAACGTGCCCCACAACCAGACCTATCTGCTCCGCGCAGACAATCCGGAAGGCCCGTTCGTGCCGTTCTCGGTTACGCCCGGTTATGACTATCAGCCCCACGAGTGGGACTGCATCGACGGTACCCTGTATGAAGAAGACGGTCACATCTATATGATCTTCGTCCACGAGTGGACCCAGATCATCGATGGCACCATGGACTATATCGAGCTGTCCAAGGATCTCACCAGCACCATCTCCGAATGGCCTGTGACGATGTTCCGTGCCAGCGAGTGCCCTGCTTGCGGCGAAATGAACGGCCTCGGCGAAGCCACTTTCGGCCTCAAGATGCCCGGCTGGGTGACCGACGGTCCCCAGATGTTCCGCACGAAGACCGGCAAGCTGGGTATGCTCTGGTCCACCTGGGGCAAGGAGCGCTATCTCCAGGCTGTCTGCTACTCCGAGTCCGGCAAGATTTCCGGCCCGTGGGTGCAGGAACAGGAACCGTTCCTGGCCAACAATTCCGGCCACGGAATGCTCTTCCGCACCTTCGAGGGTGAACTCCGCTATGTGGTGCACCACGTCGAAGGCGACGGTCCGCGCAAGCCGCAGTACTGGACCGTCGACGATTCTGGCGACAAGCTGGTGCTCGGGCACCAGATCATCGTACCATAAACAGTTGTTTTTTGGTTGGTTGGTTAAAACAAAGTTGAAGGGACAGGAGGTATCCGGACGGGTACCTCCTGTTATTTTTCCGGGCTGTTTTCTTTTTCCCCGATTCTTGTTAAATTTGTATGATTACTCTGTAAATCAAATTCTTTCAATATGAGGGCATCGTTTTCGGCATTCTTCCTGACGCTGGCGGCCTGCGCCGTCGGCGCGAGGCGGAAAGGCGGTAACCTGGGGGGGTGCACCGCCGTCGAATGGAAGTGCCTTTGTGTCAATATTTTACGCATTATTACCTGGTCATTTTCTCCCAAGCAATAATGCGTAATTCATTGTCAACCAGCCGGTTCCATTCGACGCTCCAGCGGCGGTAACCGGAACCTTCTCGCTGAAGCGCGGCCTTATTCCCGGCGCGGGAGCGGCGCACCCATCGCGGAGGCGTCGCTTGCGCCGTCCTCGCTCAGGTCGAAGACCATGAAGTCCGGGGCGGCCGGCGTGTAGGGCTTCCAGCCCAGACCGGGATCGCCCGTCTTGGCGAAGTTCGTCCAGCAGCTGACCACGTGTTCGGCCAGGGTCCAGTCGGCCTGGGTGAAAGGCCGGTCGCCGCGGTCCAGCGACTTGAACATAAACCAGAGTTCGGAGGAATGGAACGCGCCCTTCATGTCGTGGGAGCCCGCTTCATCGTCCGGCAGGGCGTGGGCGAACTGATAGGCATACACCGGCTGGCCGGCCGCGTTCCGCAGGTCGCAGAAACGGCGGATACCCTCCTCGGGATTGCCCATGTCCTCCCGCGTATAGCCGATCATGTAGGGGATGTCCTTGATCCGGCCTCCGAGGGCCGCTTCGTCGAAGCTCTCCAAGGACAGATAACCGTCCACGACGGGCCGGAGGCCCTGTTGGGTGGGGGCGCCGGTTTCGGCCGCATACCGGGCCGGCAGGGTGAAAATGTCTTCGGTGGACGCGGCGCGCATCTTCTCCAGGGTATCATACCCCGCCCAGTCGAATGCGGTCTTCCAGGCGTTGCCGATGAATTCCATCATCGACCCGGCCGGCTGCACGGGCGCACCCGACGGGCGGACGTTCACACCGCCGCCGCTCTGGATGATCGCCTTCTTGATCAGGTTCCCTGTCAATGGCGAGCTCACGAGCGTCTTCACGCTGCCAGCGCCGGCGCTTTGGCCCAGGATGGTGATGTTGTCCGGGTCGCCGCCGAACGCGGCGATGTTCGCATGGACCCACTTGAGCGCGGCAACCTGGTCCAGGAGGCCGTAATTGCCCGACACGTGGTTCGGGCTCTCCTCCGTCAGGAACGGATGGGTCAGGAAACCGAAGATGCCCAGCCGGTAATTGATGGTGACCAGGACAACGCCCTTTTCGGCCCAGACCTTGCCATCGAATTCCGGTTCAAAGCCCCATCCGCCGGTGTAGGCGCCACCGTGAATCCACATCGCAACGGGCAGTTTCTTGCCAGGCTTCCCCGGGGCCGGCGTCCAGACGTTCAGGTACAGGCAGTCCTCGCTGAAAGCCGGGTCCTCCCAGTAGAATTCGCTGGTCCATGGATTGCTGGAATCGTGCTTGGCCTGCATCGCGCCCGCGCTGAAGGTATCGGCCACCTTCACGCCCTCCCAAGGCACGACGGGCTGGGGCTCCTTCCAGCGCAGGTCGCCGACCGGCGGGGCCGCGAAGGGAATCCCCTTGTAGATGTAAACCCCCTGGACGGAGGATTCGACTCCCCGGACCTTTCCGCCCTCGATTTCCAGGACGGGATTGGCGGGGCTGCAACCCACGAGGGCGACAGCGGTCAGGACCGCCGCAAAGAAGGATTCAATACGCATATTGTCAATTTATTAACGGTTTCGGGCTAACACCTTGTAAAGATATGGACTCGGACGGAAAAAAGCAAATGGCAAAACTGTCCGGACGGTATTGGATTATTGTAAAATTGACAGTAACTTTGAGACATGAAAAAGATTCTGCTCCTCCTCCTGGCTGCCGTCAGCCTCTGCGCTTGCAAAAAGACGCCTGAAACCATCTCCGTCCCCTTTGAGAAGATGGACTATTATTTCGCTGCCGTCGAGGCTTCGGTCGCCCGGAAGATTGTGGACCAGGACACCTTCGACAATCTGTTCGGAGTTGCCTTTACCATGGGAATGCAGGTAGAGCCGCTGGATTTCGGAAAGGAATTCGTCATCGGCATCATCAACCCTCCCACGGACGAGAAAACGACGCTCACCCCCGTCTCCCTGGTCAAAACCGGCGACGGACTCGTTTTCACCTACAGCGAGCAGATCGGAGAGAAGATGGGCTCAACCATGAAACCCAGCCTGGTCATCCGGGTCGACAAGCAGTACGACGCTCCTCTCCAGATCATCAAAATCCAGAAATAACCATCTTGGATATATAAGTCTTGTTGCTCTTGAGCTTGGCCGCAACCGTGTCCAGGCTCAGGCCGTGGTGCCGGCCCTCCTGAGCAAAAACACGCTATGGGTAGGCGCCGTCGAAGGAAAGCACCTTACCCGTGCCTTATACAACTACATCCGCGTCGTTCGCGTCAAGGACCCGGCTGTCCCTCCCGTTCCGCGCGACTGATTGCGGAGCCCCTGTCCGCCGAGGCCCCATACACCCATTATTTCATTTAGATTATGTATTTTTGCATAATCTAAGTTTGATATGAAACAGATAACCAGACTGTTTTTCCTCGGCACCGCATTGCTTGTCCTGTCGGCGGCCTGTTCCGAGTCCGGACGGAAAGAACCGGTGGACTATGTGAATCCCTACATCGGCAACATCAGCCACCTGCTGGTGCCTACGTTCCCGACCGTGCAGCTGCCGAATTCGATGCTGCGCGTGTATCCGGAACGGTCCGACTACACGTCCGAGTACGTGAACGGCCTGCCGGTGATCGTCACGAACCACCGGGAGCGGTCCGCCTTCAAGCTGGGTGTGACCACGGGTACTGAGTTGCAGCCCGTCATTCCGGTGACGTATGACAACGAGCACCTGACTCCGTACGGCTTCACCATCGACCTGCAGGATGGCGCGGTCCATGCCGATTATGCGGTTTCGCACCAGAGCGCCGTGTACCGGATCCGCTTCCGGGACGGGAAGGGAACCCTCCTGCTGACCAGCAGCGACGGGGCCGTCGTCCTGGACGGTAACCTCCTGACCGGCTGGCAGTTAGTCTCGGGTGAGACCCGCGTCTTCGTGGCGATGGAACTGGAGCAGACGCCCGCCAAGGCCGGTGCCCTCTTGCACGGGTCCCTGGCGGAAGCCCGGTCCGACGAGGGTCGAAACGCCTGCATCGCGATGGAATTCGACGTGCCCGAGGTGCGCCTCCGCTACGGCGTCTCCTTCATCAGCGCCGACCAGGCCCTCCGGAATCTCCACCGCGAAATCGACACGTATGATGTCGATGCCGTTGCGAAGGAAGGCCGCCGGATTTGGAACGAAACGCTGGGCCGCCTGGCCGTGAAGGGCGGGACAGAGGACCAGAAAACCGTCTTCTACACCTCCTATTGGCGCACTTTCGAGCGCCCGGTGTGTATGAGTGAGGACGGCCGTTATTGGAGCGCTTTCGACAACCAGGTCCACGAGGACGGCGGCACGCCCTTCTATAACGACGACTGGATCTGGGACACCTACCGGGCCGCCCATCCGCTGCGGGTGGTGATGGACCGGGACATCGAGGAGGACATCCTCGCTTCCTTCATCCGGATGGCGGAGCAGAACGGCCGTGACTGGGCCCCGACCTTCCCGGAAGTGGATGGCGACTCCCGCCGGATGAACTCCAACCATACGGTCGCGACCTTTGCCGATGCCATCGTCAAGGGCCTGGACGTGGACAAGCAGCGAGCCTATGAAATCTGCCGCAAATGCCTGGTCGAGAAGACATTGGCCCCCTGGTGCGGCAACCCCGCCGGCTGGATCGACGACTTCTTCTGGACCCATGGCTACATCCCCGCCCTCCGGGAGGGCGAACCGGAGACAGACCCCAACGTAGATGCTTTCGAGAAGCGACAGCCGGTCGCCGTCACCCTGGGCACGTCCTACGATGCGTGGTGCATGAGCGTCATCGCCGATGCGGTGGAGCAGTTCCCGGACGGCGCCGGTTTCCGGAAGGCCGCCCAGAACTACCGTCACCTGTACAACCCGGCAACGGGCTTCTTCCACCCGAAGGACAAGGAGGGGAATTTCATCGAGCCGATAGACTACAGTTTCGGCGGCGGATTGGGCGCCCGCGATTACTATGACGAGAACAACGGTTGGGTATACCGCTGGGATGTCCAGCACGACATCCCGGGACTCATCGAGCTGATGGGCGGCCCCGACGCCTTCGTGAAGAAACTGGACGAGACCTTCGCCACGCCGCTGGGCCGCAGCAAGTTCCAGTTCTATGCGAAACTGCCGGACCACACCGGCAACGTGGGCCAGTTCTCGATGGCCAACGAGCCGTCGCTCCATATTCCATACCTGTATAACTATGCGGGCGCGCCCTGGAAGACACAGAAGCGCATCCGGCAGCTATTGGACACCTGGTTCCGGAACGACCTGATGGGCGTGCCGGGCGACGAGGACGGCGGCGGAATGACCTCCTTCGTGGTCTGGTCCTCCCTGGGCCTGTACCCCGTGACGCCCGGCAAGGCCGAATACACCATCGGCTCCCCCGTCTTCAGCGAGGCCAGGATGCACCTGGCCAATGGCAAGACCTTCGAGATCCTTGCCCCTGGCGCCTCCCGCGACAACAAGTACATCCAGTCCGCGACCCTGAACGGGAAGCCGCTGGATAAACCTTTCATTGACCACGAAACCCTCATGGCCGGCGGCAAACTCGTGCTGGAGATGGGGGCGGAGGCGAGGCTTTGACTAAATCTTCCGGGTGAAAACCCGATAGCCGTAAACGGCAATGATCACAAAGCACAGCAGGGGGAGGATGAAGGAGATGTTTTCCGCCCGCATCCCCAGGAAGGTGCCCTGGTCAATGATCATCGCCTGCAGCGGAGGCAGCACGGAACCGCCCAGGATGGCCATGATGAGGCCGGCGGCGCCGAATTTGGCATCATCCCCCAGTCCGTCCAGCGCAATGCCGTAGATGGTGGGGAACATCAGCGACATACAGGCGCTCACCGCCACCAGGCAGTATAAACCGGCCACCCCGGGAAGGAAGATGACGCCCAGGGTGAAGGCGATTCCCGCCAGGGCGAAGTAGTGCAGCAGCTTGCCGGGGCTCACATAGCGCATCAGGAAGGTGCAGATGAAGCGGCTGATACAGAAAATGGCCATCGCGGCGATGTTGTAACGCTGGGAAAGGACCTCGGCATCGATCTCGCTCATTCCGCGCTCCATAAAGACACGGGTGCCGTACTGGATGATGAAGGTCCAGCACATAATCTGCGCACCCACATAGAAGAACTGGGCCAGCACTCCTTCCCGGTAACGCTTGATACCCAGCAGGGTGCGGATACTCTGCGCCACCGAATGGCTGTTTTCCTCCTTCACGCGGGGCATCGGCACCAGCAGAATGAGCAGGAAGATGGCTACGATTACGGCGCCGATGGCCACATAAGGGGCGATGAGGATGGACAGGTCGCTCTGGCGCATCGCCACGAATTCCGCGTCGGGCAGGAGGGCCCGATCGGCCGTGCTCATCGGGTTCAGCCGGGCCTGGATGAAAAACATCGCCACGAACATCCCGCAAAGCGAGCCGATGGGGTTGAACGACTGGGCCAGGTTCAGCCTCCGGGTGGCCGTAGCCGGGTCCCCCATCGCCAGGATATAGGGATTGGCGCTGGTTTCCAGGAAACTGAGGCCGCAGGTCAGGATGAAATAGGCCACCAGGAAGGGGAAATAGGAGCCGGAAGACCGGGCCGCGATGAACATGAAGGCTCCTGCCGCATATAGCCCCAGGCCCACCAGGATGCCCCCCTTGTAGGAGAATCTGCGGATGAACAGGGCGGCGGGGATGGCCATCGCGAAATAGCCACCATAGAAGGCCACCTGCGTCAGCGCCCCCTGGGTAACGCTCATCCGGAAAATCTTGGAGAAGGCCTTCACCATCGGATTGGTGATATCATTGGCAAAGCCCCACAAGGCAAAACAGGAGGTGATCAGGATGAAGGGGATCAAGAAATTCTTGCCCTCGAACTTCAGCAGGCCGCTTTCTTTTTGTGTACGCATAGGATCCGGGTTTCTTTCCGCTGATAAAGTTCCGAATATAAATCCAAAAAGACAATTCATTCTTGGGAATATTGTGGTTATCTTTGTAGAAACAAGCCATTACCGATATGGAATATCACAAATTGGGAAAAACCGGGCTGCAGGTATCCAGCTTGTCCTTCGGCGCCTCCTCCCTGGGGAGCGTCTTCCACGAGATCAAGGAAAGCGAAGGCATCCAGGCGGTGTTTACAGCCATTGAAAGGGGCATCAATTTCATAGACGTGTCGCCTTATTACGGCCATTACAAGGCCGAAACCGTGCTGGGCAAGGCCCTCGTGCAAATCCCCCGGGACAAATACTACCTTTCCACGAAGGTAGGCCGATACGGGAAAGACGGGGTGAACTTCTGGGACTACTCCGCCACCCGGGCCCGGGAGAGCGTCTATGAAAGTATGGAGCGCCTGCACATCGACCACATCGACCTGATCAACGTGCACGACATCGAGTTCCAGGCCTCCCTTCCCGGCGGGCTCCAGAAGGTGGCCGAGGAAACCCTGCCCGCCCTGGTGGAGCTGCGGGAAAAAGGCATCGTGGGGCACGTGGGCATCACGGACCTGCAGCCGGAGAACCTGAAGTGGGTGATCGAACACACGCCGGAAGGAACGGTGGAAACCGTCCTGAACTTCTGCCACTATTCCCTGAACGACAACCTGCTGAAGGACTATTTCGATTTCTTCGAGGAGCACGGCATCGGCATCATCAACGCCTCTCCCCTGTCGATGGGCCTGCTCACCCAGCGCGGCGTCCCCGCCTGGCATCCGGCGCCGCCGTCCCTGGTGGAAGCCTGCAAGCGGGCGGCGGATTTCTGCAACCGGCAGGGCTATCCCATTGAAAAGCTGGCCATCCAGTACGCGGTTTCCTCGCCCCGGATCGCCACCACCCTCTTCAGCTCCTCCAGCCCCGTGAACGTGAGCAAGAACATAGATTACGTGGAAGCGCCGATGGATGAGGCTCTGGTCCGCCAGGTTCAGGATATCATCGGCGACCAGATGTGTGTCCGTTGGAAAAACACTTGATATGATTATCATCGATGCCCATTCCCACCTCTGGCTCCGGCAGGAAGCCGAGGTGGACGGCCAGAAGATCTATCCCCTGGGGCGCGGCCGGGCGATGTTCTTCGGGGAAGAGCGCCAGATGCTGCCTCCCTTCATGGCCGACGGCGTGAACAGCGCGGAAATCTTCCTGGCCAATATGGATTACGCCCAGGTGGGTGGCGCCGTCGTGGTGCAGGAGGTCATTGACGGAAACCAGAATAGCTATCTGGCCGATGTCCAGCGCCGTTACCCGGACCGTTTCCTCTGCCTGGCGATGGGCGACATTGACCACGGCTGCCTGTCCGTACCGGATGGCTTCCGGGGGATGGCCATCCCCGGTCACCGGATGCACCGCAGCCTCACCGACAAGCCCGTGATGGAACTCTTCAAGTCGATGGAGGCCCGGGGACAGATCCTTTCCCTCTGCCTGGCCGATGATGCCTCGCAGATCGCCCAGGCGCAGGAAGTCATCCGGGAATATCCGGAACTGCGCATCGCCATCGGCCATTTTGGAATGGCGACCGGGAAGCATTGGAAAGAACAGGTCCTCCTGGCCCGGGCCCATAATGTTCGCATCGAATCCGGCGGCATCACCTGGCTGTACAATGCTGAATTCTATCCCTTCCCGGGCGCGCAGCGGGCCATCCGGGAAGCGGCCGATCTCGTGGGGATGGACAAGCTGATGTGGGGCAGCGACTACCCCAGGACCATCTGCGCCATCACCTACCGGATGAGTTACGACTTCGTGGTCCGGTCCCCGCTGTTCAGCGACCACGAAAAAGAGGCCTTCCTGGGCCTGAACGCAAAAGCCTTTTACGGTTGGGGTCCCCTGCCGGATCTCCCCTACATTAAAAACATGTCAGAATGAAAGCCATACAAATCACCCAGCCCCGTCAGATCGATGTCATCAACCTTCCCAAGCTCGTTCCCGGAGCCGGAGAAGTGCTTGTGAGAATCTGTTATGCCGGCTTCTGCGGGTCGGACCTGAACACCTGGCGCGGGGCCAATGCCCTGGCCAAACAGCCCGTCATCCCGGGCCACGAAGTAGGCGGCGTGATAGAAGCCGCAGGCCCCGGTGTTCCGGTCGGCCTTGCGCCCGGGCTCACCGTAACGCTCAACCCCTATTCCAACTGCGGACAATGCGCCTCCTGCCGCCGTGGAAGGCCCAATGCCTGTGAACATAACCAGACGCTGGGCGTACAGCGGGACGGTGCCATGTGCGAATACGTGACCCTTCCTTGGGAAAAGATTATCCCCGCGGGAGATATTCCGGTCCGGGACTGCGCGCTTATCGAGCCGATGAGCGTAGGCTTTCACGCCGTGGACCGGGGCCAGGTGACCGACACGGACACCGTGCTGGTCATCGGTTGCGGAATGGTGGGACTGGGAGCCGTGGTCCGGGCCTCCCTGCGGGGCGCGCACGTGATTGCCGCCGACATTGACCCCGAGAAACTGCAGCTGGCCCGCCAGTTGGGCGCCCGGGATACACTCAATACCAAAGAAGGGGATGTCCATGAGGAATTGCTGAAGCTCAGCAACGGCTTCGGCCCCGACGTCGTCATTGAAGCGGTGGGAAGCCCCGCCACCTATCGCCTGGCCGTGGACGAAGTGGCTTTCACCGGCCGGATTGTCTGCATCGGCTATTCAAAAGCCGATGTCACCTTCACCACCCGGCTATTTGTACAGAAGGAACTGGATATCCGCGGTTCCCGCAATGCTTCCCCGGCCGATTTCCGCGCCGTCATCAGCTACCTGGAAAGCGGAAAATGTCCCGTGGACCGGCTCATTACCAGGGTCTTCGCCCCGGAAGAAGCCGCCTCTGTGATGCAGGAATGGGACGCGAACCCGGGAAAGGTCTTCCGGATGGTCTGCCAGCTTTCCGAAGGATAGCGCCGCAGGCCCGCAGAAATGATTATTACCTCCCGTCGGGCACGACGGTGTACATAGTCTGACCGTCAGGGGTGCACTTCAGCTTTTCGAAGAGCTGCGCAACCGTTACAAAGACGTATCCTTGCTTTTTCAGTTCCGGAATGGCTTCGTCGAGGGCCTCGACGGTGGCGTCGTTGCCATCGAAGTCATGCAGGAGATAGATGGCTCCGGGCTCCGCATTGTTGATGATGCCTTCCCGGCGGGCCTCCTTGCCGACCGTATCGACCCAGTCCTCACAACCCTTGCCGCAGATGAAGGTCAGGTCGATCCAATCGTACATCTCGGGCTTGACGTCGATGTACGGCGGACGGAAGAACTTCGGAACCTGGCCGGTGATCTGCTCGATCATCTTGGAGGTCGCCAGGATCTCCGTTTTGACCTGCACTTCGTCCATCTGGGACATCATCGAATGCGTGAGGGAATGATTGCCGATTTCGCAGCCCAACTCCAGGGCGCGCTTCATGTTCTCGGCGCTTTCCGCATCGATGTTTTTGCCGATCACGAAGAAAGTGGCCGGCACATTGTGCTTGGCGAGCACGTCGAGCATCTTTGACTCCGTAGTCAGGTTGGGACCGTCGTCAAAGGAAAGGGCGAGATACTTGACCGGCTTCTTGGGAGCGCAGGCCGTGACGCTGAAGAAGACAACGAGGACAAGGCATACGGCCAATACGGTTCCTGCCAACTTGATGTAATTACCAAACATATTTAAAAGACAATCATTTGCGTTCGTGCAAATATAATGAAATCCCCGCGCTTTTCGCCGAAAATACGTGAAAAGCGCGGGGCCCCATTCAAATCAAACCAACCGGGATATTCGGTTTTAGAGCCTTATTTCCTGAACAGGAGCTGGGCGAACTCATACAGGCTGCGTCTCCAGGTCTGCCACTCGTGAGCGGTAAGGGGAGACTCATAATAATATGCATTGAGCCCGAGTCCCTTGACTTTCTCGACCACCTCCTTGGGCGCTGCTCCGCGGGGATGCTCGACTTCGCGGCTGCCATAGCTGACGAAGGTAAGCTTGTTGTACTTGAGGAAGTCAGGGTTGTCCTGAAGATCCTTCTCCGAAATCGTTCCGCCGCTGAAAAGGCCGATCGAATTGAACACGTCAGGATGGGCGAGGGAGATATGCCTGGTCTGCATGCCACCCATCGACAGTCCGGCGAGAGCGCGGTGCTTGCCGTCGGCGTAGGTACGGAAGTGTGAGTCGATATAAGGGATGACGTCCTTGATGAGGATATCCGGGAATCTCTGGAACGCCTGCTGGTTCATAGAGCCATCCTGGCGTGCAGTCATGTCGAAAGGATGCGAGGTCTCACCATTCTCCATCACGATGATGAACGGCAGGCACTTTCCGTCAGCGATAAGGTTGTCCATTATCCATCCGCAGTGGCCCTGACGGCTCCATCCTGTCTCGTTCTCGGTATACCCGTGCTGCAGGTAAAGGACAGGATAGCGCTTCTTCAGGTTATCGTCATACATCGGAGGAGTATACACGAAAATATGTCTGTGCTCTCCGGTTACCGACGATTTGATGTACAGCTCGCGTACCTGTCCGTGGGGGACATCCCGCAGGGCATATTTATCCTGGTCGTGGGCAGGTATCTCTATCTGAGTACGTTCGGCACCCGATCCATAGAGGAACACGCTGTTGGGATCCGGCACTTCGACACCGTCGATAATGATGGCATAGTAATGGGAGCCCTCGTCAAACGGCTGGGTGGAGGTACCCGTCCAATAGCCTTCGGTATCCCTCGACATGGGGAATGGTATCCCATTCACCTGGAACTGCACCTTATATGCTTCGGGAGCATAGACCTGGTTACGGACATAACCCTGTGAATTGGCTTTCGGATATTCCTTACCCCACTGGTTTGTGGAGAGACTGACGAAATCCTCTTTAATCTCCTGGGCGTATGCAACGCTCGTCAGGGCAATGGATGCGACAACGGCAAAGATTATTTTCTTCATGATTATTATTTGAATAAAATGGTTATTTGGTTGCACTCTGGTCAGCCGCAGTCGGCCAGTAAGGATTCTGGTAGATTACGGAAGACGCTGCGTCGGTACCGGATTCGGACGTAATCAGCAGGTGATTGACGGCAATGGGACTGAGATAGTGAGCCATCTTCCACGTTGCGCCATTGAAGCCGTTCATGCCGGTCTTCTTCTGGAACAGGCGCAGGTATTCGCTTTCCGACTTGGAAGAGACATTCGCATTCGGATCGGTCGGACCTTCGATCAGCCTGCCGGCATACCATTCCTCCATAGGTGTATTCCAAAGATGGAATCCCTCGAAATGGTAAGGCTTGGTGACCAACTGGTCCATCGATCTCCAGCGATGGAGGTCCATGTCACGGAGACCTTCGGAAAGAAGCTCCATGCGACGCTCGCGGCGGATATTGTAAAGAACATTGTCCGTAAGGACCTGTCCGCCCGAATAGGCAGCCCAGTCGAACTCCGCTTCCTTTGCCATGTCAGTAGCCGCGATGGTGGCATTGATGTCGTCGCTGGTCTTCGCGCGCTGGCGGAGAGCCTTCCAATAGCTTGTAGCGGTGCCATCAAGACTCCCCGTGAGCTCGTAACTGGCCTCCATATAGTTGAGGAGAGCCTCGGCGGCGCGGAAGATGACGAAGTCGGTGTAGCAGCTGAACAGGACGAATTGCGAACGGCTCTCGGAGCACCCCTTGCGGATCGTATAACCGGTAGCATACGAACGGTCGTTGTCCGCTCCAAGGATATCCGGTGCCGGTTCAACCTCGACGAACTCGTTTCCGGAAAGGTCGTCAAGATTCTTGAAACCGTTGATCTGGCCCTTTGACTTCAAGAACAGGAAAAGCCTGCCGTCCCTGTTCTGGCGGACGTCGGTAAGGGTCTTGTCTCCAAGATAGTACCCGTCGCCATCGGAATATGTACCATGGACATAGACCGGAGTCCCGTCGGCCATGAGGAAATTCTGGACACAGGCACGGGTCAAGCCCACCATGCCGTTTCCACGGCCGGCCTGGACCGCCACGCTGTGGTTGGCCTTCTTGAAGGCATAATCCCTCCACAGAAGGACTTCCGGATAATTGTCGAGCTGATCCTCCGAAGCGAACATCTCATAATACGGATTCGGTGCATCCGCGCTGGTCTGCGGCAGATGTCCGGGATTTGCCGTGAGGCTTCCCGCATATTTATCTCCAACGATCTTGGCGGCATCCTTCGACTGGGTAAGGAACCAGTTTATCTCACCGTCGATGCTTCCGGAGGGGAAACCGTAGGAAGGAGTAGCCTTTGCGCCGGGCCATTCCGCCGTGCCGGGGACGAATGCCGTCCCTTTGAAATACTTGAGCCAGGTTCCCTCATACAGGGCAACCCTGGATTTGAACAGACAGGCGGCATCGACATTGATCCTCGACCTGGTGAGAGACACTCCGTTCATATAGCTGATGGCCGTATCAAGGTCATTGAGTATGAAACGGGCGACTTCGTTGCGGGGTGAACGCTTGCTGGCCTCGGTCAGGACGGCAAGGTCATCGGGAAGGACTTCGGTAACGATGGGGTAGTCACCGAAGGTCTGGAGTTTATCAAAATACCAGAAGGCCCGCAGGAAATAAGCCTCGCCGATCATATGCTTGATCTTATCCTGGTTTCCGGAAATCTCTCCCGCTTCGAACTTGGGCAGCACCTGCTCAAAGAAAAAGTTAAGGTAATACAGGCCGGAGAAATCCCAGTTGGAATCCGATGCGGGAACCAGCCAGAGGTTGGACGTGTACTTATTGGCGATACTCGTACCCTGCTGATTGTCAGTATTGTTATCACGAGCCAGAGACGCTCCGGGAAGGATGGACTGATACTCCTGCATCAGGACTGCTTCGACCTGACTCTCCGTAGAGAAGTAAGCTTCCGGGGCAATGGAAGACATGGGCTCCTGATCGAGGAATCTGTTGCAGGAAACAGCGCCAGACAAAAGGACAGCCCCAGCCATCAATATCTTAACGGATAATGCTATTTTTTTCATATTACGATTGATTTCTGTTAAAACTGATTCGGCGACTTAGAAAGAAACGTTTACACCGAACGAAGTGGTACGGGAGAGAGGATATGCGTTTCCGCCGTCACCTCCGGTGATTGTCTCAGGATCCAGAACCTCACAGCACTTCTTGAAAGTCAGCAGGTTGTCGGAAGAGAAGAAGAGGCGGAGCCTGGAAATGCCCATCTTGGTCGTGATGGATTGAGGAAGCGTATAACCGATCTGGAGGTTCTTCAAACGGACATAGGAAGCATCCTGAAGATACTTTGTCTGGATATTCTGATTCTTGTTCGTACCCCATGCACCCTGGACCGGCCTGGGATAATAAGCATCCAGGTTGGCGGGAATCTCATGTCCGGGAAGTCCGATAGGCTCGGCACGGAAGTAGTCCTCGTGTGCGGTGTATCCGCACCAGAACCACATGTTGTATCCCGCGGCTCCCCAGAACTGGCAGCTGCTCACCCATACGTCGTGCTGTGCGACACCCTGGAAAAATACTCTGGTATCGAACCCCTTATAATCTGCCGAAAGGGTGAGGCCAAAGAAATAGTGCGGGTTCGAATTACCGATAAGCTTGAGGTCGCCATGGTCTTCAAGGGTCTGGGCGCCCTTGGTGATCCCCGGCTGTCCGTCCAGGTCTGCATACATGATGTCACCGGCATCCCACATCGATCCGAGAGCGGACTGACCGCCGACCTTGTCAAGGTGGGCTTGCATCTCCTCGCTCGTCTTGGCGATGCCCACGGTCTCGAATCCCCAGATCTCTCCGGTCTCGTGACCTTCATTATAGTTGTTGATCGAGTGGGTGGGGTTATCAGGATACTTGAGGATAATCGTCTTGGAATCAGAGATGTTCGCGGAAATGCTATATCCGAAACCATTCCTGAGGCGGTCTTTCCAAGTTACGTTGAACTCCCAACCGGAGGTCTTGAGGTCGCAGTTGTTGGCGCGGGGGGCGCTGAGTCCGAGTGTCGCAGGAAGAGTTGCGGCAGGGCCGACCATATCGTAGGTATAGCGTGAGAACAGTTCTGCAGAACCCGTCAGGCGGTTGTTGAAGGCTCCGAAATCGACGGCTGCATTGTAGCTCGTGACTTTCTCCCAGGTCAGGGCAGAGCTGATGAGGGAGCCGACCCTGGCGGTATTCACATACTCGCCATTCTGGAGCCATGTACCGTTCGAAGTGCCAAGGGTCATGGTTCTGTAAGTCGGGTAGTAGCCTGCGGTATTCTGGTTGGCGAGTGTTCCATAAGACAGGCGGAGCTTGAGAAGATTGACCGTCGGCCTTACCTTTTCCCACCAGTCCTCCTGAGCGATGTTCCAACCGGCAGAGAATGAAGGAGCCCAGGTCCAGCGGGAATCCGAACGGAATCTCGACGAACCGTCATAGCGGAGGTTTGCCTCGAAGAGGTACTTGCCCTTAAAATCATAGTTGAGACGGCCGAAGAAACCGGCGGTCGACCACTGGTAAGCATTACCGCTGATAACCGGAGCCTTTGCCTCTCCCATCGTATCCAGACCGGTCGTCAGGTCAAGGACGGGAAGCGAAGGGTCCTGGACACCGGTCCTTAAGACGGAGAAAGACTTGGAAATCTCGTGGTCGGACTGGAAACCGGCCATCACATTAAAGTTGTGGTTACCCAAGGAGAACTGATAGTTCGAATAGATGTTCCAGTTGTAGTGATTGCTCTTGGTATTGGCGTTTGTCAGTTCCGTATCTGAGTTGGTGGGAATGGGGTCGCCATTCACATCATGCTCGATGAGCGGGAGATTCAGGAGCTCACGGTTTCGGTTCATGGTCCTGACATTGAACTCGAAATGGGTCTTCCAATTCTTGACCGGTTCAAGGACGAGGGTGGCCTGATGGGAATAGGTGTCCGCCACCGATTCGTCGAATCCGCTTTCAGCCCACTGCTGGGGGATACAGCCACCGGAGCCGTTGCCGGAGAAATAACCGTTCTCATCATAAACCGGGAGGTTCGGCCATGCATTACGTCCGATTCTCCAATAGTTGGCATCCATATAACTGGCCGGCGTATGGGTCTTGCTCCTGATGAAGCGCTCGTTATAGGATATCTGGGCCCATTTCGTGATGTCTGCGGTAATGCTCGCGGTCACGTTGAAGCGCTGGGAATTATCCTCGCCGTACTTGATCATACCGTTGACGTCCGTGTAACCAAGCGACAAATAGTATTTTATACTGTTGGTACCGCCGGATACGCTCACATTGTGCTCCTGGGAGAAAGAATTCTTCTTATAGAGCTCGGCGAACCAGTCGGTGTTGGCATAGCCGTAAGTATAGGGGTCATAGTCCGGCTTGCCCCAGGTCTTGCCATCCTTCGATTTCGGGATACCGCCTTTTATCGTACCTCCGGCAGCCTGGAAATCGAGCATTTGCTGGAGCGTTTCATCTTTATATATCTGAGCCCTGGCGCCGTTCTTGGCCGCGCTGTTGAAGTACAGGGCAAAGGTATAGGAATCCATGGTCTGAGGGACGATGGTCGGGCTCTGGAAACGGAAGTTGTTGTTATAACTGACCGTCGCCTTTCCTGCGCTTCCCTTCTTCGTCGTGATGAGGATCACGCCGAATGCGGCTCTTGAACCGTAGATGGAAGCAGATGCGGCATCCTTCAGGACAGAGATGCTCTCGACATCCTGTGGGTTGAGGGTATTGATGTCACCCTGCATGCCGTCGATAAGGATCAGGGGGGCGTCACTCGATTCTCCGGCGATGGTACCGGTACCACGGACCTTGATGTCCATGGTTTTGCCGATAGATCCGTCGTTCGTCGTAACCTGGAGACCGGGGAGCATGCCCTGGAGGGAGGAAGGGAGATCCCTGACAGGACGGGATTTGATATCGTCCGCAGTCGCGACCGCAACCGAACCGGTAAGATTCACTTTTTTCTGTGACGCGAATCCGACGACGACGATTTCGTCCAGAAGGGTGGTATCCTCATTGAGAACGATATCGTAAACCGCCTTGTTGGTTACCTTCACCTCCTGAGAATAGAAACCTACTGATGAAAACACAAGCGTCGACCCTTCCGAGACGCTCAGAGACCAAGTACCATCCTGGTTGGAAACAGTACCGTTGGAGGTTGAACCATTCTCCAGGATAGACACTCCTATAAGTGGTTCAGCATTAGTGTCGCGAACGACGCCTGACACTGTGATCCTGCTCTGTGCAAATGCATTCATGGAGCAAAAGAGACAGATAGTCATGATCATCCCAGCGAATGATTTAGATAAAATCTTTCTCATAGGCGAATAATAAAAAGACTGTTGGACATTAGTTTTACCGGAGTTGTTTCAAAGTCCCTGACCTCCCCTCCGGAATAAATGGAGATACCGGGATTGGGTTAATAGCATCAACTTGCGGGCACTAAAATATATACTTTATCCGTCCGTTACAAAGGCCGTTTTATCATTGGCTGAATTATGTTAAACGATGGCCAAAAGCTGGTATTTCCCCGGTTTTCCTTAACGAGTACGGATATCGTTCAAACAATTGTTCTCATCGTTCAACACGATGTCATTCCGTTTTTGATTATTATATTTAGCAGAAATATCGTCGCAAGAAAGATATGAGCACTTGTCTAAGAAAACACGTACTTTCCATCATATTGGCCGTTTCGTGGCCGATAGCATCCATCGCAGCTTCTCCCACCTTGCTTTTCCGGAACTACACGTCAGACGACGGACTCCCCAATATGGGCATCAGTTCTTTCGCCCAGGATCGCTACGGATCGGTCTGGGTCGGCACCAATGAGGGTATCTGCATGTTCGACGGAGAATCGTTCATCACACCGAGACTATTGCTACAGGAGCCTTTTTATTCTGCATCCCCACAGGGGATGTGCATCGACTCGCGCAATGTACTGTGGCTGGACTCCAGGGAGGGATTGTTGAGCTGCAACCTGAATACCGGAGAATCACGTGTCTTCAAAGAGTACAGGGCATCGCAGATACTTTGTGACGGAGAGGGTTTCGTCTGGTTGAAATGTCCCCAAGGATTGATTTGTTACGATGCGGAGACGGACGAATGGGCCCCATCCTTCGTCCAGGACTTCAGTCCGGTATATGCATGCATCAATTCCCTGGGCGAGTTATGTGCGACCGCAACGGACGGTTATATCTATAGGAAAAAGAGAGGGCAGGCCGGTTTTACGAGCATACAGGTCCTGTCCGGCGAGGACATCCAAAGCGGACTCTCCTTGGGAAGGATCACGGCCTGCGATGACAGGCGGCTCCTATACTCCACATCCGACAACTCAGCATCCTGCCTGGACCTTACCTCCGGCATTTCCAAGAAGTTTTTTGACGGTCACGTTGACGGTAACGGCGCCATCCTTTCCGATATAATCTCCAGAAACGCCCAGGAATTCTGGGTGGCCACCGACAACGGCCTGTTCGTATACGACGAGCGCGAAAGGACCTGCCTGAAGTATGTAAACAATAGCGGGAATCCATACTCCCTCGCCAGTTCCAAACTGCGCTGCCTTTTCAAGGACAATCAAGGAGTGCTCTGGGTCGGAGCTTTTTATGATGGCGTCAGCCAACTCATAGAGACCGGGCAGGACATCAAACTGTTCCGGACTTATCCCGAGAATCCTGAATACTCGCTCGACGGAAAGGCCGTCAGTTCTGTCGGCTCCGGAGAATACGGCATTGTCTGGGTTGCGACAGAAGACGGTATCCTCGGCAAGATCTTCCCTGACGGCAAGATTACTTCCTTCGGCATGGACCATAAGGTGTCTTCAAGGAACAAAACCTATCAGTCCATAGCATACATCGACGGCAAAGTATATGCTACCGATCTTGGAGAAGGCCTTTCCGTATATGATTCCGAGACCCTGGCCTTTCTGAAGCATTACGATGTCGGCACCAATTACTGCAGCAAGATACTGCTTACGACGCAGAACGAGATTCTGATCGGGGCGTCGGACGGTCTCTACCGTCTGGACAGGGGTTCTGACAGTTTCATCCACATCGACAGCATACCGTCGGGATTCATCTATGCTTTGTGCGAGGACAGGCTGGGCAATATCTGGGTCAGCGTTTTCCGTCATGGGGTATATGTCCTGTCCCCGTCCGCGTTCACGGCAAATCTTTTGGAGATAGCCGACGATGTCGAGGCAAGCACAACCAACATCTCTGACCTGCACGAAGACAAGGATGGAAGGATCCTGGCTGCATCCGGCGGCGACGGCCTGCTTATCTTCAAGCCCGACAGGGATATGCCTTGGAAGGTCCACACCGCAAGGATATCCAGGAAGGACGGACTGCCTTCAGACAAGTGTCGTGCCGTCACCCTGGATAAGACCGGCAGGATCTGGGTCTCAACGATAAATGGAATCGCTTTCATCGACTCCGATACGGTAACCGGCGTAACGGAATACAAGGCCATCAGCAAGTATTTCTGCCCGGGGTCCGTTCTCAACGCCCCGGATGGAATGATCTATATGGGTTCTTCCGACGGAATGGTCGCATTCAATCCTGAAAGGGTTCCGGAGAGGAAGCACAAGCTCCTGCTGGCCGACATTATCATTGCCAAGGACAACTCTTTCACATCGGTCGCCGAGGACGGACACTCTGCATTCACCTCCGGCAGCATCCGTGTCCACTCGCACGAAACCTCATCGCTGGCCATCCACCTGATATGCCTCAAGACCGACATCAATGAGGTCACAAAATACAGATACACCCTTTCCGGAAAAGGACGCGATATAATCAGCGTCTCCAATGAAAAGCAGATAACCTATACCCATCTGACTCCGGGCAAGTATATCTTTACGGCCCTCGTCGATCAGGACGACAGCCCTGAAGCGCGTGTTACCCTGAAGATCCGGGTCGTTCCTCCTTTTTATGCCAGCATTTTGGCGAAACTGCTGTATGCCTTGTTGGCCTTGTGCGTCATTTTGAGTTTCATCGGCTTCAAGATGGCCCTGGCCAGGAAAGACAAGGAGAGGGCCTTCGAGAGCCTCGAATCCTTCAAGCAGAAAGAGATCTATGAGTCCAAGATCAACTTCTTCACGAACATATCCCATGAGATCCGGACTCCGCTTACCCTGATCAAGGTTCCTTTGGACAAGGTCCTGGAGAAGAAGGCCTATCTTCCGGAAGCGGAATATGACATGCAGTGCATCCAGAAGAGCATTGACAAGTTGATGGACATCACGGACCAAGTGTTGGATTTCAGGAAGATGGAGAATAGCTCCACGAGCCTTTCCTTTTCTCAGACGGATCTGGCCAAGTTGGTCAGGGAGTCTTGTTCGCGCTTCGAAGTCCTGGCAAGGGAATCCTCCGTTTCCTTCGACAGCAAACTGCCCGATGGGCCCGTTTGCATCATGTGCTCTCCCGGAAGTGTCGAAAAGATCATCGGCAATCTTTTGATGAACGGGATCAAGTACTGCCGTTCTGCGGTTTCGATCATTCTGGAGAGGTCTTCCGGGGAAACCGTCAAGATCCAGGTTAACAGCGATGGGTCTCCGATTGCAGAAGAGGAAAGGGAGAAAATCTTCGAGCCGTTTTACCAGTCTTCCAAGAATCATTCAAGGCTGGCCACCAATGAGGGGGCGGGGCTTGGGCTTTCCTTCGCCAGGTCCCTGGCAATCCTGCACAAGGGGACTCTCACGCTCGATCCCTCATACAGGGATGGCAATTCCTTCGTCCTCGAATTACCGGCAGGACAGCTTGTTGAAGAAGAAGAAAAAGAACCCGAGGAAGACGATATCCTTCTGGGTGATGAGCAGGAAGCCGGAAAGTATTCGATCCTGATCGTGGAGGACGATACTACCCTGAATGACTATATCAAGACGGAGCTTGCCAACGAATACACCATTTATCAGGCATATAATGGAAAGCAGGCTCTTTCCGTCTTGAGCGAAAAAGGTATCAGCTTGATAGTCAGCGATATCATGATGCCCGAGATGAACGGCTGCGAACTCGTTGACGTCGTCAAGAACACGCTCCGGTTCAGCCATATACCGATCATCCTGCTGACCGCCGTCACCGATTACAAAACCCGGCTCGAATCCCTGCATCAAGGAGCCGACGGCTATATCACGAAACCGTTCTCCAGGCAGATCCTGCGGGCTACCATTTTCAATACGCTCAAGAACCGGGAGATCCTGTACGAACGCTTCTCTACCTTGCCATACACAAGGCCGGAGAACAACACGGGCAGCCAGGACGATGTCTTCATGAAGCATCTGTACGACTATGTGATGAAGAACATCTCCAATCAGGACTTCTCCGTCCTGGACCTTGCCGACAAAATGAATACAAGCCGCTCCACCCTGTTCAGAAAGATCCGGGCGAACACGGGGATGAACATAAACGAATACATCCGTGTCTGCAGGCTGAAGAAAGCGGCCGAGTTGCTGTCCACCCAGAAGTATCAGATCAAGGAAGTCGCCTATATGGTCGGCTTTACGACCGTGTCGTATTTCACCAGATCATTCCAGAAGCAATTCAAGATCTCTCCCAGTTCCCTTCTCAAGAAGAAACATTAATACGGGCAATCATCACATAAAACATACTGATAGTGAAACACAAATTATTGATTCTTACGGCTCTTGCAGCCGTTTGTGCCTGCACGGCGGGACAGAAGGACACCGGCGTGCGCGTAGTGGAGGACTTCAATTTCGACTGGAAGTTCTCCCTTGGAGACAGTCCCGAGTTCGAATTCACTTCAGAAGAGCTTGCGGCATATAAGGCCGAGCGGGATGCCGCATGGGTCATTCAAAGACAAGTCCTTATAGACCGGCAGAAAGCGCAGATGGAGCAGAGGCGCAAAGCCATGAGGGCGGCTGGAGGCGGAGCCCAGACCGCAAACCCTTTCGCAATGCAAATGATGCCCCGCGAGCCTGAAAGGCCGGTCGATGCTCATCCCACACATTTCACGGAAAGCGCATCGGCAGGCTGGGCGGCACCGGGATTCGACGACTCTTCCTGGCGTTCCCTGCATCTTCCGCACGACTGGGCGATAGAGGGTACCTTCTCACAAGATGCGCCCTCAGGCACCGGCAGCGGAGCCCTTCCGGGCGGAATCGGCTGGTATCGAAAGCACTTTTCCACCCCTCAGGCAGAACGCGTATTCGTGGAGTTTGACGGCGTTTTCATGAACAGCACCGTCTATGTCAACGGAAAGCCGGTCGGCACGCGTCCGTACGGATACAGCTCTTTCTCATACGATATCACCGATTACTTGAATCCCCGGGGAGAAGACAACGTGATGGCCGTTCGCTGCGACAACGCGGACCAGCCCAACTCCCGCTGGTATGCAGGCTGCGGCATTTACCGCAATGTCAGGCTCGTTTCGGTCGCGAACCAGCACGTCGCCTATTCAGGAACATATGTCACAACGCCGGAAATCACCGGCAAATCAGCCAAGGTGAACATCGAGACTGCGATCGAGAACTGCGCTGAACGCGCGGACGCAGTCGTGACTCAAACCATCTTCGCCCCCAACGGCAAGAAAGTCGCGTCAGCGAGTGACAACGTCGTCCTGGAAAAAGGCAGGAATGTCACCAATACTTCGCTGAATGTCAATTCTCCGAACCTCTGGAGCATCGAATCTCCGAACCTGTATACCGTAGTTACCGAGATCAGCGTCGGCGGACGGACCGTAGACAATTATGACACCACCTTCGGATTCCGGACCATAGAATGGGACCCCATGAAGGGTTTCTTCCTCAACGGCAAGCCGGTCAAGATGCTGGGCGTGTGTCTGCATCACGACATGGGTTGCATCGGTTCCGCGGTACACTACAGGGCCCTGGAGCGCGAACTTGGCACCCTCAAGGAAATGGGCTGTAATGCTGTCAGGACCTCCCATAACCCCCCTGCTCCGGAACTTCTCGAGATCTGCGACAAGATGGGACTCCTCGTGATGGACGAAGCATTCGACATGTGGCGCAAGCGCAAGACGACGTTCGACTACTCCCGCTTCTTTGACGAGTGGCACGTCGCTGACCTGCAGGATTTCGTCAGGAGGGACCGCAACCATCCGTCGATTATCATGTGGAGCATCGCCAACGAGATCGGCGAGCAGGGCGACTCCGTCGATGACAATCTCCAGAACCTCAGCCTTGCCGAGGCCAATCTCCTTCTCAATTTCGTCGATCATACCAACCCTGACGGCCCCTTTGAGAACAATCCTAATGTCCTGCTTACCAGACATATGGCCCAGCTTGTAAGGGATGTCGACCCGACACGCTTCGTATCTGCCGGGTGCAACGGCGTAGGCCCCACCAACAACCTGTTCCGCAGCGGCGCACTCGACGCTTACGGCTTCAACTATCACCCTCAGGGCTACGACAAGTGCCTGGATTATTTCCCCGGGAAAAGGATGTTCGGCTCCGAGACCGCTTCCGCAATCAGCAGCCGCGGCGAGTATATGATGCCTTCATCAAGTAAGGAAAAGCACCCTGCGAGAATCTTCGGAGAAGACCCGAATCCTACGCATCAGTGCTCCGGATACGACTCCTGGTCCGTGCCGTGGGGCAACCTCCACGAGGAGGCCTGGATTCCGATCCGCGACCGCAACTTCATCGCGGGGACATTCATCTGGACCGGCTTCGACTATCTCGGAGAGCCGACTCCTTACGGATGGCCGTCACGCTCGAGCTACTTCGGAATCGTCGACCTGGCTGGCTTCCCCAAGGACGTATATTGGATGTATCAGAGTGAATGGACCGACAAGACCGTCCTCCATCTGTTCCCGCACTGGAACTGGAAGGAAGGCGACAATGTGGATGTGTGGGCATATTATAACAATGCCGATGAAGTCGAACTCTTCCTCAACGGCAAATCGCTCGGGAAGAAGAGCAAAACCAGCGATGTGCTCCATGCGGAGTGGCTTGAGGTTCCGTTCGAGCCCGGCAAGATAGAGGTCGTGTCATACAAGAACGGCAAGGTGGTGGCCAAAGACTCGAGGGTGACCGCCGGAGAACCCGTCGCCATAAAACTCACTCCCGACCGCAAGACGATCTCCGCTGACGGATATGACCTCTGCTACGTTACCGTCGAACCGGTAGACAAGAACGGGAACGCCGTGCCGGATAACGGTACGATGCTCCACTTCGAAGTCAGCGGAAACGGCGAACTTTTCGGCATAGACAACGGCAACGCCGCCGACTCTCTCTCGCTCAAGGGCAAGGATAAGGCTTTGTTCAACGGAAAGGCCCTCGCCGTCATCCGTTCCATCAAGGACCATCCCGGGAACGTTAAACTCACTGTATCTTCCAGTTACGGCGTTTCCGACATGGTTGTAAAGTGCAAATAGAGAACCCTTACAAAACACCTTTCAATTCTATTAAGGGTTTACCGCCGGGAAATCCAACCGCCGGTTTTTAGCCGCCTTCCCCAACCCGTTCGTTGAACGGGTTGTGTAGACCCAATGTCGGCTTTAGCAAGTGGACGACACAGAGTACCGCGATGATCAAGAAGATGAGACCTATGCGTTTGGAAATCTTGCTTTCAAACCTTTGCGCCTGCCGGTCCATCCCGCTGGCAGCGTCCATCTTGAGGACTTTGGTTTTGGCTCCACGCTTCATTATGGATCAGTTCTCCTCCATGGCGGGGGTTAGCACGCCTCCGTGCTAACCCCCTCCGAAAAACGACGGGGTTAGCACGCGCCGGTTTGTAAGTGATTGATTTATATCATGTTGGAAACCACACCGTGCTGACCCCTTCCCTATATATAGAAGAGACGCCGTTTGATGACAGAAATGGCCGGGGCTGATTGTGTTTAAGCCGAAAATGACTACCTTTACAAATTAATCGCGAAATAAAGAAATGAAAAAGTTCATCGCTCTTCTGGCATTTGCATCCGTGCTGGCGAGCTGCGGGGTGGCCGGGATATCCGGCTTCGAGTCCGATCCGGAGCCTGTAAGTTATATTGACTACCGTCCGTTCCTGGACGATGATTTCTATTTCATCCCCAACCGGCCCTGGACCGGAGGGTTCACCCCCATCGCCGAACTGAAGGTGGTGCTCACCCCTTCAACCTATCGCCACGAAGGCTTCTCCGAGGGAAGGCCTCCTTTCGAAGAACTTGATTATGAGGGTTTCCTGCGGATCGTCGAGGAAAAGGCGCGCGAGCTCGGCGCCGACGCCATCGTCGATTTCAAGTCCTCGCTGAAAAAGGACGTCAACGGCAGACCGACCAGATTCACGGCTTCCGGCTTCTGCATCCTCCGCGATTAGGCCGGTTCCGGGCAAGTCTCCGGAATATCCCGATAATAATACACCATTTGCATAGAGGAAACGAGCATGGGTATCTACTTTTATACGACACTCCTCGCCGGGATCATTGGCTTGATCCTGGCCGTGTTGCTGGCCGGGCTGCAAATCAGCGCCAAGAAGGGTTTGCAAAAGTACAGCAGGGCGAGGTGGTGCCTGGTGGGGGCGTTCGGGGTGTTCGGAATAATGAACCTGATGGAAGCGTCCCTGGACGGAGCGACCGGGGAAGGGACGGGGGACTTCGCGGGTGTCCTGTCTATTGTTATCGGTTCGCTCCTTGCCATGCTGTTCACGATGACGGTGCTTGCTTTCATCCGGCCTGAAATCGTGACCCGGAAGCAGATTCTGACTCAGCTTGCGATCATCGTACCCCCTTGCATCCTGCTTATCATCCTGCGACTCTATGCCCCGGAACCGGTCTTCAAGGTGTTCTTCTGGATCATGCTGGCCGCCTATCTCCTGCTTCTGGCCCTGTACACCCGCCTGTTTGTGAAGAGTTACCGGACGTTCAAGTCGAAAATGCTGGCTTTTTATGAAGAAGAGGACCTGGTCGGCCAACTCCATTGGATCAACTGGACCTTTTGGCTGGAACTGGCCGTTGGGATTGCGGCGTTGCTGTTCCTGGTGGACAGCCCTGTGACCGGAAGCATCCTGAACGTGGTTTTCTCCGTCTGTTTCCTCCTCATCCATGTTTTCTTCGTCAATTACCACCCTTATGCCGTCATGGTGGACCGCGCCGTGAAAGATAAGTCCATGGAGCCGGCGCCGCCCCAGATCACGGAGTATGATAGTAAGGACATCAACTATAAGCAGTTAGCAAAAGCGATTAACTCCTGGATTAAGAAAAAGGGCTTTTTGGACAACACGAAGTCTGTCAAGGAGATCGCCCATGAGATGGGCTTTTACTATCCCGTCATCAAAGACTATATCCAGGCAACCACCGGGGAGGATTTCCGGAGCTGGCGAATCCGTCTCCGGGTACAGGAGGCGATGCGCCTGATGACCGTAAAGCCCGATATCCTCATCTCCGACCTTATCTTCATGACCGGATTCAATGACCGCGCCTTCTTCTATCGCTGTTTCCAGAAGGTTACAGGCAAGACCCTCCGGGAGTACCGCGATTCCCCCCGGAATTCACATTGAAATGAAAAAGACCCCCACCGGGGAGGTGAGGGTCGGAGTATCAGGCGGGCAGCGGTTTATTTTTCCAGGTCGCTGATGTCGAAGACGGGGCGGACGGCACGTTTATATGCATCTATGCCTGTGTAATCTGTCGCGGTCATATCATCAGTGAAATGTATCTGCCATCTCTTGCCATCTGACCTTGTTGTTTTAGTCCAATAATCCCCTGTGCCATTTGAATTGGTAGCAGGAAGGAAAAGACTCTCGTCGGGCAGTTGCTTAAAACCTGTCAGTGCTTCCCTGTCGACCAGCCACCATCCTTTTTGTTCAAACGAAGCAGAGTTTTCTTTGTAGCGGGTTTCTTCGTCGAGCATTTGTTTCCACTCCGACCAGTACGGTGTCCGCCAAGGGGCGCCCCACTGTTTCGTTGCAGGATCCCCGTCATCAAACGAATACAAGGCACCGGAAGGATGTTCTGAGTCGGTTCCCAGGTTCTCCACGGCCCATCCCAGACCATTCCCGAGGTCGATGTACTCGTGCCCATTGACCTTGTTCACCCGGACGGGACGGATGTTATAACCTACATAACGAGAGCCGCTATTTACAACTCCGGCACGCGAGTCCTTATACTTGAAGCGGAGAAATTCGACAAGGTCAGTCGATACCGAGTTCGAGGATGCCCAGATGGCTCCCCACTCTCCGTAGCCCCAGAGCCCATTTTCGCCCTTTCCTCCGCAGAGAGGAAGGAGGATGCTTTTCCCCGTCTGATTGCTGGTGACCTTGTAGACCGGAACGTAACCATTATTCGGGCTTTCATCAGTGTCTAACCTGGTCCAAGTGAACTTGCTCTTGTCTTCAAGCATCCTGATTTCCTTGTAGGTAGGCATCCGCCAGTCGTCGCCCCAAAGGACATAGGCGGCGTCGTCCGCCCTCTTGAGCCTGGGCGGGCGCCCCAGCGTCGGACCAGAACGCCCATGATAGGTTTCATAGTCCGGGTCGAAATAATTGGAAAGCGCATAGTACGACTTCGGGGCCGTTTCTCCCCAGGCAAAATAGTCGCCTTCATTACAGGGGCCGCTTGCCCCGATGTTCATGGTGGCCCATTTCATCCCGTAGCCCATATCCACATAGTCATGATTCTCAACGATGGGGTCCGGGTGGTCTCCGGCATTCAGCGAAGGGACGGCGAAGACGGGACGGACAGGATGGCCTGCATAGGGGGCGCTGACGGTGTTGATGACATCATTGATACCCATCAGGTGGAAAACATACCCAAAAACGCCGTGATCATCGGTGCACGTCCAATAGTTGCCATCAAGACCCTGACTAGTCGGCTCATTGGTGACAATTCCCGCGCCGGGAAAGAAGATGGACTTATCCATATATCCATCCAATTTGCTGGATAAAGTCAAACCGAAATTCACCGTTTCCACCGCGTATTTGAAGCTTCTAGACGTCTGGCTTATCAACGCGTTAAACTGTTCTTTGGTCGGAACACGCCACAACCCGCCGAGCTCATATTGACAAGCATCTCCAGTTAAATCGTTATCATAAGTATCCTCCGAGAATACATGGGAACACGTGTAATGCCTAAACGTTCCACTCAGACTATAACCATTCACTTTATTGAAAGCATAGTAGTTGCCATAACTGCCTTCTCCTTTCTCGACAGTGGCGCCCAGGTTCTTCTTCGCCCAGCAGAGTTTCTCTCCGTCAAGGTCGATGCCCAGATACACGAATTCCGTCGCGCTCCACCCGTTGCTGATATTTCCCAAACTGATGGCCGAGGGACCGGGAACTCTCTGAGCGTCATACCCCTTGCAATAGATGACGCTGTCCGTCTCATCGATGATGGAGAACCCGTAAGACACCGGATTCTTCACGTAATCGTTAGTCAAGAAACCGGAGAAACTCGTGATGTTCCGTTTCTTGTCATAGTATCCGGCAATGGCCGTACACCGCTCTCCCGCGGAGTATGATATTTTACCGGAGGACGAAACGCTATTGAAGACAATCGACTGCATGCCTTCTTCATAGAGCGCATAATCGTGCTCTTTATTCAATCCGGCAACGTCGAAATGCACCCATACGCCGTTCGCGTACGGGCAGGCTTTCAGGATCAGTTCTCCGGTCAACTTGGTTTCATAGGTGTAAGCGGCGGATTCAGCCATAAAAAAGACACCATTGTAGTTCCAGTCACGGAAAACGAATTTGTCTCCGTCGGCCGCGACGGTGGCGTGGTTGCCATAAGGCAGATAGACCGCCGACATCTTCTTGTCCGCGGCGCCTGACAAATCGGATGCATTGAGACCGTTCTTTTGGGTGGCCTTCCACGTACCAGCGATATATTTCATTTCCAAGTACTTCGGGGCGGCGACGCCGCTGAAGAACACGAACACGACATCCCCATCTTCCCAGGCCTTCTTGTAAGAGGCCCTGGTGTCCGGGCCGGCCCAGGGTGCATCCGTCCGGTTGATGGTGAGATCCACGACGATGGACTGATCCTCATCCGGGATGTTTACGGGGATGTTCACGGGAGCCTCCAGTTCCTTCGTACAGGCGATGAGTGCGAGCAGGGCGCCGAAAAATGCAAGATACTTTTTCATGGTCATTCCTCCATTATCAGTTCCAGTCCAGTTCGTTTTCATAGGGATTGATAATGTTCGGATCTGAACTCAAGCACAGAAACGCATCATAATTCAACTCCACAGTATGTACTGCCGGAGTCTTGAAAACCTTTTTTTTGCTGTTGTCTTCCATACACATGTACCAATTAACCGTTTTGTTTGTTTGATAGAACAAATAAATTTACTTCATTTCCCAATACACCGTGTAGACTTTTCGCAATTTTCCGCCAAAACACAAAAGTCTACACGATTTTCTAACGTTTTTGATTGAATTTTAACATCCGGGTGGCTTTGCGCATAAGTGTGACACCGGTTTCTTCAAGCTGGACAACATACCGGAAGGAGTCAAAGGATACGAGTATTTTGGGATTGACCGTCACCGTAATCCTTCCGATCTTTGTATATGAAAACACTGACGACAACTATGAGGACTCCTCAGCAAAATCTTTAGTAACACCCGTAAGCCGGAAGGCTTCAGGGGTGGTCGTTGATTATCCTTAGCATAGTGAGCCTTCTAGGCGTCGTTGTCATCGGCATATGGGACGGCGTCAAAGCTTCCTCAGGCGTCTTCCCGTGCTTCTGCAGCGCCTCATCAATGGCAACGGTGGGAAGGATGTTGCAGAGGTGACCGTAATTACCCTTATCCGCGTATTCCTTTTCCTCGCTAATCAGACGGGCCATCTTCGCCAGTACCTCGGCCTGTACCTGTGGCTCAAGCTTCTTATACAGAACGGCGGCCGTTCATCACCATATTCAAAGGCTCGTAGACTTTCTTCATACCTTCTTTCCTTTGAATGTGTACCCGGCTTTCACAACCGCTGCCATGATACCTGCTTCGGCGACAGGCCCTTTGATAGTCAGCGTGTTCCGGGTGGCGCTGGCCTTGGCGGATTCAACGCCGGGAACATCCTCCACGGCACGAACGACAGCAGCTTCACAGTGACAGCAATGCATGCCTTCAACGGTATAGACGGCCGTATCGGGATCGGCCTCCTTATGGGCGAATTTGCTGAACAGTTTCATGGTAAGGGCGAATAGGATAAAAAAGGTTAACACAATGGAACAGATAATCTTGAATAAGCTGGGCATCATCGCTTCTGATACGCAGCATGCATCCTGCACGGCCATTGGAGTGACATTGATGCCGAAAGTATTGATCAACAGGCCAAACAAGATGGAAAAGCCCACGATGACCAGCAGGTAGATGGTTGTAAACCGGCTCCCGAGGGCCTTCCTGACCACCAGGATGGAAGCCATGTTGACTGCCGGTCCGGCCATCAGCATCACCAGCGCAGCTCCCGGAGAAAGTCCCTTCATAATGAGAGCTGCAGCTACAGGGATGCTGCCGGTGGAACAAATGTACATGGGCACTGCCACGACCAGAATGACCAGCATTTGCAGCAGCGGCTTGGAGCCGAAATGGAGGAAGAATTCGTCCGGCACGGCAACCTGGATTAGTGCTGCTACAACAAGGCCGATGACCAGCCGCAGTCCGATATCCTGGATCATGTCAAAGTAGGCGTAACGTAGCACACGCCACACTTTGTTTCCGCTTTCAACGCGGCAGGCGCTTCCGACAGTGGCGATTTCCGTGTCTTCACGCACCAAACGGTTCACCATCAATCCGCCACAGACACCGGTCACCAGTGCTGCAGCCGGCCGTATGATAGCGAACCCCAGCCCCAGTACGGAGAGTGTGGCCAGAATGGAATCGATGCCTGTCTGCGGTGTGGCGATCATGAAGGACGCCACGGCTCCTTTGGAAGCCTTTTCGTTCCGCAGGCCGATGGCCGTTGGAATCACTCCGCAGGAGCAAAGCGGCAGCGGAATGCCCAGCAGAGCGGCATACAGAACCGATAATTTGTTGTCCCGTGACAGGTACTTATTATAGAAAGACTTGGACACAAACACATGCAGAATCCCTGCTATCAGGAATCCCAACAGCAGATATGGACTCATTTGGGCCGTCACCATCAATAATGAACGGAAGAAGTCATTCATATTCCAATGCAAAGTTACAACCCTTTCCCTATATTCACAATCCCTAAAAATTGTGATTGATAGCAATTGGGAAAACCCCGAACTTTGCATCACGATAATGAGTGCTATGGAAAAGAAAGAAAAACTGCTCCCGCAACTCCTTGCCTATGCAGGGAAAAGGAAGGTTCTGACCTACCTTTCGATGGTTATTGCGGGCATCAGTCAGTTATTGGCTCTTGCCCCATTTTTGTATATCTGGGCCATCCTCCGGGATGTGATTGCCGGTAATTACAGCCGTATTGCCCATTACGGCTGGATGGCCGTGGCGTTCGCCATCGCATCCATTGTCGTGTACTTCGGCGGCCTGATGTGTTCCCACGTGGCAGCATTCCGGATCGCCGCGAATATGCGGAAGACTCTGATGCAGCATATCATGACTCTTCCCATCGGCTTCCTGGATGCGTTGGGTAGCGGGAAAGTCCGCAAATGGGTGCAGGAATCCACCCAATCCACAGAGACTTACCTGGCGCACCAGCTGCCGGACAAGGCGGGCATGTACGCCACCATGCTGGGACTGGCCGTGCTGATGTTCCTGTTTGATTGGAGGATGGGGCTGCTTTGCCTGGGGACGGTCCTGCTGGCCATCATCGTGATGGTCACCCTGATGACGGGCCCGACACTCAAGCGAAAACTGGGAGAGTATAACAAGGCGCTGGACTCCATGTCCAATGAAGCCGTGGAATATGTCCGTGGCATCCCGGTGGTGAAGACCTTCGGCCAGTCAGTCTTCTCCTTCAAACGATTCAAGGCATCCATCGACCAGTATCAGAAGTGGGTAATCGCTTACACCATTGACCTCCGGAGGCCGATGACCCTGTACACGACCTTTGTCAACGCCTCCTTCGCGGTACTCATCGCCCTGACGCTGATCGTCGTGAAGAACGGGACCTATTCCCCGGAGTTCCTGATGAACCTGCTCTATTACATCATCGTAACGCCTGTCATCGCCGTCACGCTCAACCGCCTGATGTTTGCCAGCGAGAACGAGATGATCGTGGCCGAGGCGCTGGACAAGACAGGACGGATCCTCGCGATAGATCCGCTGTCCGACCCTTCCGAGGCCCGGCTCCCCGAAGATAACGAACTGGTTCTCAAGGACGTCCGCTTCAAGTATCCGGAGGCTTCCCGATTCGCCGTGGACGGTATTTCCCTTGCGGTCAAGCCGGGACAGAAAATCGCCCTCGTGGGGCCTTCCGGAGGCGGAAAAACCACGACGGCCAGCCTGATGGCCCGTTTCTTCGATGTCACGGAGGGCGCCATCACCCTCGGCGGAGTGGATATCCGCCATATCCGGAAGAAAGATCTGATGGACCGTGTCTCCTTCGTGTTCCAGGACAGCCGTCTGCTGAAGACGAGCATCCTTGAAAATGTCCGCCTCGGCCGACCGGATGCGACACGTGAAGAAGTGCTGGATGCCCTGCACCGGGCCCAGTGCGACGATATCATCGCCAAGTTGCCGCAGGGAATCGACACCGTCATCGGCACCAAGGGGACCTACCTTTCCGGTGGCGAGCAACAGCGCGTGGCCATCGCCCGCGTGATGCTCAAGGACACGCCCATTGTCATTTTGGATGAAGCCACCGCCTTTGCCGACCCGGACAACGAGACCCGCGTCCAGCAGGCCTTCTCCGAGATGGCTGCTTCCGGAAAGACGCTCATCATGATTGCACACCGACTCTCCTCCGTGACCGGCGCCGACTGCATCTACGTGATGGAAGACGGCCGCATCTCGGAAAGCGGGACGCACAAATATCTTCTGGAAAAGGACGGTAAGTATGCCGCCATGTGGAAACAATACGTGGAATCCGTTAAATGGAACATCAAATGAGTATCATCAACATCATACGCCATAAATATGCTGCTTCTGAGCAAGGAGCGAAGGATCTGGTGAAATCCTGCCTTGCCTGCGCAGCGATGGACATTGTCCTCATGTTGCCTGTCGGCCTCATGTACTTCCTGGTCAAGGAACTGATGGAAGGCACGACTCCCAACGCCTGGGGTTATATTTGGAAAATAGGTGCCTGCCTGCTGGCCATCGCGGCGATGGAGTGGGTCAAGTACGACAAACAGTTCACCTCCGTCTATCTGGAAAGCGGCCGCCGGAGGATCTCGCTGGCCGAGAAACTGCGCCGCCTGCCGCTGTCCTACTTCGGCAGGAAGGACCTGGCCGACCTCACCAGCACCATCATGGCCGATGCTGCAACAATCGAAACGGGTACCTCCCACTGGGTGCCGGAACTCATCGGCTCCATGATTTCCACCACGCTCATCGGCATCAGCCTCTTCTTCTTTGACTGGAGGATGGCCCTCGCCGCCGTGTGGGTGATTCCCATTGCGATATCCATCGTTTTGTTTTCTGCGAAATTCCAGAACCGCTACAACCGCCGCAACGTGCAGGCGAAGGTGGACCTGGCCGACCATATCCAGGAGGGCCTGGAAGCCTTCCAGGACATCCGGGCGAACGATGCGGAGGAGAAATACCTGAAAGACCTGTGGCCCAGGATCGACCTTGTAGAGAAACGGGCCGTCCAGGCGGAGCTGGGCGTGGCTTACTTCGTTGTCAGCGGGCAGATGGTCCTGAAACTGGGCATCGCTACGGTGGCGCTCGCCGGCGCTTATCTTCTCACAAAGGGGAATCTGAGCGTCCTGACCTTCTTTATGTTCCTGCTGGTAGCATCCCGGCTCTACGACCCTATGTCCGGCTCACTGATCAATCTGGGCGCGGCCGTCTCGCTGGGCATCCAGTGTGAGCGGATGGACGAGATCCTCTGTCACGATGAGCAGCGGGGTGCAGAGGCCCTCACCAACAAAGGCTATGACGTAGAATTCAAGGATGTCCATTTTGCCTACGATACCTCGGAGACGGTGCTGAGCGGCGTATCCTTCACGGCACGGCAGGGCGAGGTGACGGCACTCATCGGCCCTTCCGGCTCCGGCAAGACCACTATCTCCCGCCTGGCGTCCCGTTTCTGGGATATTCCCTCGGGTACCATTACGGTGGGTGGAATGGACATCTCCAAGATTGATCCCGAGACGCTGATGAGCCTGTATTCCATCGTTTTCCAGGATGTTACGCTGTTCAACAACACCGTACTGGAAAACATCCGCATCGGCCGGAAAGACGCCTCCGACGAGGAGGTTATCGCCGCTGCGAAACTGGCTCACGTGGATGTCTTCGCCGAGAAGTTGCCCGACGGCTGGAACAGTCTCATCGGGGAGAACGGCAGCGAATTGTCCGGCGGCGAGCGGCAGCGCATCTCCATCGCACGCGCCTTCCTGAAAGATGCCCCGATCATCCTGCTGGATGAGGCTACAGCCTCCCTGGACGTGGAGAATGAAACCTTCATCCAGGAGTCGCTGTCCCGCCTGGTCAAGGACAAGACTGTGATTATCATCGCCCACCGTATGCGTACCGTGGCTGGCGCCGACAAGATCGTGGTCCTGAAAGAAGGGAAGGTAGAAGAGAGCGGTTCGCCTTCGGAACTCACCGCATCCGGCGGCTTCTACAAGCGGATGCAGGACCTCCAGCGGAATGCCCTTGAATGGAATATTTAATCAAAAAGCATATGAAACCTGTATTTAAAGTCCTCCTGATGGCTGTCGCCTATCTGGCCACATTCATCCTCGGTGCCGCCAGCGGCGCCATTCATCCGGCATGCTATGCTTATGTCGGGGCGGTTCTTCCGCTGGTGTTTGCATTCATCTACCTCTATACCTGCACCATTATCCGTGGCTTCGGTGCGGCGACAACCCTGAACGGGTTTATCTTCCTGCTCTTTTTGCTGGCGGGGGAGGCGGACACCGCATACATCATCGGCACCATCGTCCTGACGGCGCTTGCCGAACTCATCCGTTACTTCTGTGGATATGAGACGACGAAGGGCGTCCGTTGGAGTTTTATCCCCTTCGCGCTCTCATTCTTTGCCTACACCGCCCACTGGTGGACCGACACGGAAGGCTCCCTGGCCGCGGCAGTGGAAGAAATGCGCCCGGGATATGACCAGCTGATGATCCCGGTCATCAACAACGTCCCTGTGCTGATTGTGGTGATTGTCCTGACCATTCCCGTTGCCATCCTGGCCATGCGGCTTGCGGAGAAGGTCTTGAAGAAGCCTGCTGCGACGCTATGAAACAGAAAGAACACCTTCCCTTTTTCGGCATCGGCCCCTACTATGTGGGGGCTATGCCTTCTTCCGCTCCCGAATTGACGAGGGCATCAAGAACAACCGCCTGGTTACCGACGGCATCTATGCCTGGTGCCGCAACCCGCTCTATACCGGCTGGATGTTCATCTGCATCGGCATATCCTTCTTTGCCGGAAACCTCTGGCTGCTGGTTTTGCCCTTCCTCTTCTGGGCGCTCATGACCGTGATGATGAAACTTACGGAAGAAAAATGGCTCCGGACTCTCTACGGCGCCGAATACGAGGCCTATTGCCGCCGCGTCAACCGCGTTTGGCCGTGGTTCCCCAAACAACAGCAAATAGGGATACGACTTGAACGGCCATAAAAGTTGGGGTCTTATCAGACTCGAACTCGTTTTTCAGACCCTCTAACCGTGTTTCATATAGTGCTTATAATCAGTGCTTTACAAGAAATCAAACTTGCATAGGTGTAAAATAGCAGTAAAAATATGTGCGGTAGAGTGCGTATGTTTGCTTCTTAGGTGACGCGAAAACACTTTTACTCCTGTTTTACTCTGGTTTATTGCTGTAAATTACGCCACCACTTTCCCGTCCGGATACACTGCAAATCCCCGACGTCCGCTCCTATGGGTTATACCGCCGATGTGCTAAGGTGGAATACAAATGAAATAAGGCCTTCACCGATTTAAGATTCGAGTGCTTGGTTACCATATAGGAAAATGTCACTGGTTCCAAAGGTTTTGTGTAAATTTGCCTTAAAGAAGACTTTGGATTTATTGGTAAAAACCAGATTACATGAGTGAATCGAAGACCGGACGTATTGCCCTGTGGATAATATCGGTCATTTTACTTGCTATGGGGTTGTTTGTGGTGATTGTCGATCTGAATAGATTGATTGTTGAATCCTTTGTAGATACTTCTCTGATCCAGGGCAGCTTGGGAATCGTATTAGGAGTCATCGGAATCATCCATCTGCTAAGAAGGAAGAAATGAAGGATAGCCATGTCCTGCATTTCCCTGCCAGCCATGTTCGAGACTGCCCACTATATTCAACCGCCTTCATACAAAAAAGTGATACACCGTTGCCGAATGTATCACCTTATGTTTTTGTATTAAAACTACTTGGTCGTAATGCTGATGGTCTTACCTTCAATTGTAACCCCCGCTATCTTGTCGGCCTTGATTCTCCATTTCTTTTGAATCTGCTGTTTCAACAGTTCTTCATCCAACAGTACCCCTAATCCAATTCCGCGCCGCCGTTTTGTCGGTTTCCCATTGAGGACGAAAGTCTTGATCTGGCTTTCTTTCTTGGTGGAGATCAAGATATTGTCCTTGGGTACTTGGAAATAGATACTACGTTTTGCCCACTCCTCGCTTTTGATGACCGTGAAAGAATCAATGTCTTCCTTTGAAATGAAGGGCATCGCCTCAACAAAACGGTCAAGGACTGCTTCAACATCGAGAGGACCCAGTTTTTCGTAGGTGAAATCAGGAGACATCCAAATACATCCGTCGACAACGAACAAGATGGCTGACGGATCCAATGCCAATTCCGATGTTCGGGCATCATTCTTGGGAACACTCTTTTTGCCTGTAGATTTGAGTGCTTGCCTTGTTTTTTTCCCTTTCGGATTGGCGATTGTAATGTCGTCGCCGTTCTCTATGACGGTAGAGTGAGTACCATTAGGATTAACTATCGTTGTGATACTACCGGTCTGTATGCCAGTAGAGAGAGTTCCGTCAGGATTGATTATCGTTGTTGTGCTACCGCTCGTTATGACAGTAGAGTAAGCTCCGTTAGGATTGACTATCGTTGAGCTGACACCAGTCTGTATGGCGATAGAATGAGTTCCGTCAGGATTGACGACAACAGTATGCTGTGCATATGCGGATAGACTCATAAAACACAGAAGACATAGAAGTATGCGTTTCATTATCGTAGTTGTGATAGTTACCGGATTCTTCGCAATTTACATGAGCAAATATGGCGAAACGAAATCAAACAATACGTCTATCGATGCAAAAAAAGTGCCCCCTCGACCTATCAAGACGACCTTGAATGAACGCCATAAACGGCAAGAATGGAAATCTGGTGCGACAACGGTGCAACAAAACTGCACGAAAAATGGATCCCGGATAACATCGTCAAAAAGAAAAAGGTCACCCTGACCTTTTTCCCATAGCGTTCTTCCGACGACTTCATATTCATCGACGCCGGGTATCAGTGCAAGTCCGGTTTCTTCGAGGTGAATCTGCCCGGCGCTATCAATGTAACGCACGGTGAAGATCTTACCTTCGATCCGTTTCGCCTGCCAGTCCATCCCGCCGGCAGTATCCATCTTGAGGACTTTGATTTTAGCTCCACGCTTAATCTTGACCAGCCTCATTTGCGGCGGGGGAGTACGGTTGGTTTGTTAAAGTGTCTTGTCCTGAAATAGGTTTACCGGATTTGTGAGTTAATGAGTTAGGACTTGAACGTCCTGATATAGGTTAACCGGTGTTTTGCAAAGATAGTCAATTATCATTGGCAGGCAAGTGCTGTTTTG